>OGML01001620.1_pt1 | contig 18429 bp, 17 predicted proteins | sample 1572951 | NCBI WGS metagenome assembly OGML01 (sample SAMEA2581883, study PRJEB24529) | metagenome | biome: Human gut stool | place: China | collected 2011 | reverse complement strand
CACCTCTGCGTCAAAGAAGCCGCGGACAGGCTTCGCCGTCATATTTCGTTTTGCCATTTCTCTCTCATAATTGATTCGGGTAATCTCTTCAATAAAAGCCTTCTGCTCCTCGCTAGCTTTCGACCACGACACGCCGAATTTCGGGCACATCGCAAAAAAGATACGATACCATAATCTGTCTTCTTCCGTTTCGTGCGTGAAGTACCATTTCGCATCTTCCATAGTCACCTCTAAATAAGATACAAAAATGCCTCTGGCAGCCTCGTCACAAATCAAATACCGCGGTGCCGCGCCTGACTCTCCATATAGACAATGTGGACGGTAACCACATCTTCGCTGATCTCATAAGCTCCCAAGGTCACCAATTCGCCAACCCGCGTTTTCAGCCCATAGACATCGAATTTACCTTTTGAGATATATTCGCTGGTCCAATCCGTCTGCCACCGCGCTCCGTTGTCGTTGTCACGGCATCCTGCGGTGTCACCGGTTCAATAACTACAGGCACCTGCTGATCGGCGGCATCATAAACAGACGGTCGAAACTGCACAGTCCTCACCTTTTAAGTAGCATACCACAGTTTCTGCAAAAAATGAAGTGGCAAATTGAATCTGACGCAGTCAGGCTTTTCATTCCAAAAACGCACCGCTGCAAACAAAGAGTACGACTACCGCCCTATCCTCTCCATACAACAAATCAGTAGACTGTAACAATCATCTTAACTTTGCTGAATTGACAAAATCTCAATTTACAGCACAAATCAAAATAAAACTCGGTATCCTGCTAACTGCAGTCGCATAAAACAGGATACCGGGTTTTGATTATTTATATTCTGACATCTGTCTGTGGGATTGTAGGCAGTGTCTGCAACACCATAGAACGCTACCGTAAAGACCCGGAGGACAAGACAAAGTGGGTCGTGGATGAAGCGGCGGCATTGGTAGTCAAGCACATTTTCAAGCTGTGCATGGAAGGGAGAGGCCAGATGCAGATCGCAAAGCTCTTGCAGGAGGAAAAGGTACTTAACCCTACCGCCTACAAAAAGCGCGAGGGCATCAAGACACCCAGCCCGGAAACCGCTGATCCGTTGGTAGCATCTGGAACCGCCCCGGGCGCAAGCGATACGTGCGCTTTCTGCCGGTTACCCGGACCAGAAAGCAGGTTCAAAATCCAATTGTTGCAAATACGTCGCCGGATTCATATTTTCCTTAGCAGAGTCTTAGTTGGTCCCCATTTGCTGCCCGAAAATATCTCTCGCTTTAAGCGCGATGGATACTTTTTCAATAAATTCATAGTCATCTAAATTCAGCAGGTTTTTTGCCTGACCGATTCGAAATCGGACTGTATTTTCATGTTTCCCCACCTTGCCTGCCGCTCTTTTGACATCTCCATTGCATTCAAGGTATACAGAAACTGTTTCCAAGAGATCCTGCTTTATTAGCGGGTCAAGAATGCTGCTGCAAAAATTCCTCAGAATTTGATGATTCTTCAGCGGTAGCAGCAACTGATAGACAGACAGCGCATCATATCCCATTGGGGATTTTCCCAATACTCCTCCTATTTCGTCCGCCGAAAGGGCCTGGCGAAATGCAGAAGAAAACTGCTTTACGCCCACCGCAGCCGAGCTGTAGCCCATGGAATGCTCTGGCACATAATAGGAAAAAATGGGCATCATCTGCTGCAGCATACTGCTGATTTCTTTCTGCCCCTGACAAGGCAGCACAAAAAAGACTCCTTCCAAATATTTAAATAGGGGCACTTTAAATTGTATCGCCACATCTTTCTTCAGCATTTGAAGCCGCCGATGACTCAGCCCCTGAAAGGTCGCATGCACAACGGTGTAGTCAGATTGAATATGCGGTGCAAGGTGCCTGTAAATGTTCCGCTGCTCAGCATCAGAAAGTTCTTTGCTCAGCAGGTGGAAAATTTTATTTTCCAGTAATAACTCTGATTGATCTGATATGATGAGTTCGGAAATGTCACGTATGAGCGCACCATAAGGAACTGTCCCGTCAATGTGAATAATCGGAAAATCCCGCGAATCGGCAAGTTCGATCACACTTTGCGGAAACTGCGGCAGAAACTCATTCAGCGCAATGCAACAAGCGCTTCCCATCTGAATATAAAACGAAATTGCATCATATATCTTTGCCTCCATATCTTTATTCATATAGAAGCTACAGATAAAAGCATCTCCACTTAAAATCAAGTCTGCATCCACAAGGGGATTGATCGGACAATCTGTAAAGTTGATCCGCAAAACCTCCCGGTCAAGCCCATTCTTCCCTGCAATTACCTTGGCAGAGTTAAGAATATCCAGCTGTAAAACATCGCTTACCGTAACGCTCACAACAAGCACCTCCTTGCCTTTAATTATGCATCAGTATAATCAAGCCTTCTTAAGATGTCAAATTATACTTGCAGAATAAATGGAAAATTATAAAAATTACAGAAATTTAAATCAAATTTTGTACTATGGCACATTGAAGCGCCTTTGCATATATCTTATAATTTTGTCAAGCGATCCACAATGGAATTGTTTAAAATAGACAAATTTTTGGAGGTGCTTCTTTATGAAAAAACTAACTCTTCAGGAAATCAAGGACACTTTGGTTGGCTGCACCATTCTTGGTACAGGCGGCGGCGGCTCCTTAGAGAGCGGGTTAGAGGCCGTCGAAAAAGCCTGGAACGCCGGGCACGAGTTCAAGCTGCTCTCCTTCGATGAAATCAACGATGACAGCTACTATGCCAATCCTTATTATTGCGGTTCTATCGTCCCCAAGGGCGATACCAGCCAGAAACGCGGAGACGAGATTGCCACGTCGGTGAAGGCTCTGGAAGAGTACATGGGCGTTCAGTTCGAAGGCCTTGTTTCGATTGAGTATGGTGGCGGAAACACCGGCGCAGTCATGGCCGCCGCAGCTCGTACGGGCAAATACATTGTCGATGCAGATGCAGCTGGCCGCGCAGTGCCGGAGCTTCAGTTTTCCACTTATTATGTGACGGAAAATCCCATCACGCCTTTCTCCGTCGGTACTTCATTCGGCGACATGGCGATCGTCACAAACGTAGAAAATGATGCTCGCGCAGAAGCGCTCTCCCGCTATATGGCAATCGGATCCGGCGGCTTGGTTGGTATGACCGATCACCCGATCAAGGGCGACAAGCTGCGTCACGCAGTCATTCCCAATGCATTGACGTATGCAGCTACTGTCGGTCGTGCCCAAAGAGAAGCCGTTGAGCGCGGTTCCGATCCCATTCAGGCGATCCTGGACACCGGAAAGGGTAAGCTGCTTTTCCAGGGAACCGTCACCGGCGAGTCCGAATGGGGCATCAAGGAGGGCTTTACCGTTGGCACGATTCACATTGCCGGCGAAGGCGCTTTTGCACACCAGACTTCAAAAATCTGGTACAAGAACGAGAACATGGTAATGTGGATCGACGACAAGGTAAATCTCACTTGTCCGGATCTCATTTGCGTGGTGGAAAAAGCTACCGGCTACCCCATCACCAATCCGAACTGCGTCGAGGGAATGGAGGTTGCCGTTCTCGGCTTCCACTGCCACGAGCTCTGGACGCGCGAACGCGCATTGGAGATTCTTAATCCCCGATTCTTTGGATTTGATATGGACTGCGTCTTCCTTCAGGACTGATCGCACAAACCTGCAACGAACTCTTATGATTTAGGGAATGAATTTGTACCGAAATGGACAAGCACTCTTTTTACGCCAACATCTTGCAAAGGGCGGCCTATTTCGGTACAATTCAAACCCAAGCAGCAGATTCGATCACAGTAGGGAAGAATCATCATATGAGACAGAAATAGCCAAATGACGTATTGCGGGAGGCAATAATATGAGTAATAACACTGCAACCAAGGCTCCGTTGGAAGAAAAGTACAACGACTACGAAAAAACTCCAGTCCCCGAAACCGCCAGACAAACATGGTATCAGCAGGGCATGGTATGGCTTGGCGCGGGATTTGGCCTGAGCGGATTAGCTACCGGCGGTGTGCTTGCCGACGGTCTCTCTTTCCGGGATATGCTTTTAGTCAGCATAATCGGATCTATTATCATCACCATCATCGGTACTCTCAATGCTCTTGTTAGCGCGCATACCCATCTTTCTACTTCTTTTACCTGTCGCCGCTCCTTTGGTATAAAGGGTGCCAAGATCATCGGCATTATTCTCTGCATCTCCAACTTTGGTTGGTACGCATTTCAGGCAGACCTGTTCGGTACAACGATTGCTTCTGTCATCAAGCACATTAACGGAAGCTCTGTCAATTCTGTGATTTTTACAATTATCGGCGGTATCACCATGTCGCTGACCGCCATTTTCGGATTTAAGGCGATCAAGCTTCTCAGCGAAGTGGGCTTGCCGCTGCTTGCGGTTCTCTGCGTCATTGCCGTTTGGAAAACAAGCTCCATGATTTCTTTCGGCGACATCTGGAACGCCGGGCCGGTCAGCACGCCGATTACCATTCCCATGGGCATCGCCGCCGTCGTCGGTTCCTTTGCCGTAGGTGTTACAATGGTAGGTGACTTCAGCCGCTTCTCTAAGTCCAAGCGGGACTGCATGATCGGCGTAAGCATCGGTCATTGCTGGGGATACATTCCCATCTTGATGTGCGGCGCATTCTTCAACTACGCTTTCCACAACTGGAATATCGTGGAGATTATGATTCTGTCCCTCGGCTTAGGCCTGTTCGGCGCTCTTGTGTTGATCATCGGTCAGTGGACCACGAACGACAACAATCTGTACACCAGCGTACTGGGTCTTATGAATACTCTGGACGGTATCAGCAAAGTCCCCCGCATGCGCCTGACCCTCATTGTCGGTTTGATCAGCACTGCAATTGCTGCAGTTGGCTTGTATAAATACTTTGTGACTTTCCTCTCCTTGTTAGGCGTGTTCATTACCCCGATCGGCGGTATCCTGATCGCTGACTTCTATATCTGCAACCGGAAAAACTATGACGGCGGCGATGTTCCTCAGGGCATCAAGTGGGACGCCATTGTGTCGTGGGCTGTGGCTTCGTTTGTCGGCGTTACCATGACGGCTCGCCCCGTGGGTCTTGGTTGGTTTGTCGCGGTGGGTGATGTGATCCCCGTTCCCCTGATCTGCATTGCAGTCGCTATGGTGCTGTACGTTGTAAGCCAGAAGCTCCAGAACCGGAAGCTCCAGAATAAGGCTGGTGCAGTTTAATGGACAGCATGCAGCGCGTTCTTTCTTACTTCCGCGAAATCTGCAGCATTCCCCGGCGCTCCGGCGATGAATCAAATGTAGCGCAGTATTTAATCGAAACAGGAAAGCGCCTCGGTTTGGGAGTTGATCAGGACAGCTGCGGAAACGTGGTTCTTCGTAAGACGATTTCCCAAGCAACGCCGTCTACAATTCTCCAGGCTCATATGGATATGGTATGGGAATCGACGGGAACTCCTTATCAAAAGGGCGTATCATTGCGCGAAACCGATGAATGTCTCCACGCAGTCGGTTCGACCTTAGGCGCAGATAACGGAATCGGAATGGCTCTGATTCTCGCACTGATGGAAGACGACACGGTACAGAATATCGAGGGCCTTTTTACAGTAGACGAAGAAACCGGTATGACCGGTGCCAAAGAATTGGACGCATCCCTCGTTTCCGGTACCCGGCTGATCAATTTGGACAGTGAAACAGAAGGGACATTCACCATCAGCGCCGCAGGCGGTCTCAACATCATTTTGAATGCCTCCGTTGAATGTCATAAGCAGTCACGGTTTCATAACCCCAAGGTTCTCAAGCTCTCGGTATCCGGCCTAAAGGGCGGCCATTCCGGCCTTGATATTGGAACCCCACATCTCAATGCCATTCAGATTTTGGTTCGCTGGCTTCGCAGCTGCCCCGCTTCAAACTGGGAATTGCTCGAACTGCGTGGCGGTACACGTTCCAACGCGATTCCGGTTTGCGCAGAAGCCCTCATTCAGGTCGGCGATACATCTTCAGAAGAAGAATGGAAGCTTGCCGCCAGCGCAATCACCGCTCAGGCAGAATCTGTGGATCACGGGATTCTTCTTCAGACTTCATTTGAAGCACCGATCTGCAAGCAAGCATATACGGATTCCTTCAGCGATCAACTGCTCTCTACGCTTGCCGCCCTGCCTCACGGCGTATTGCAGCGTACCCCGGAAATAATCCAGCTTTCCAGCAATTTAGCCACTGTCCGTCAGCTTGGCGATAATGTTGAAATTGTGGAAAGCCTGCGTGCTTCTTCTCAGGCGTTGCTCAGCGAAGGAAGAGACCTCGTCGTTCACACCGCTGACCGCGCATCGTTTCAATCTTCTCAGCAGGATTACTATCCGCCCTGGGAATCTGCAAAAGATGTTCCGCTGCACGCACTGTTTGCACAAACTTACCAATCATTATTTCAGCAGCCCTGCATTATGGAAAATGTTCATGCCGGTGTTGAATGCAGCATTCTCCAGGAACGTTGCCCCTTCATTCAGGAAATGATTTCTATCGGCCCAACCATTCGCTGCGCGCATACAGTTCAAGAAAACGTAAATCTTTCCTCGATCGACAGGGTATACCAGCTGTTAAAAGCAGTGCTGCAGCAGCTTCCTAACTAAAGTAAGGAGAGCAAGCCTATTTCGTGCTTGCTCTCCTTGTGCGTTTTCTCATGCAAAAATGCAATTATAGAACTCTGAGGCAACACTTGCGTCCCAAGACAGACGCAGATGTTTAGAGAGCCGATACCCCTTCATCGAGAAGTGAAGACTACTGGCAAGCGCACAGTGCTTTTCTGCAAAAGTTGTCATACCATAGCATTTCTCCGGTGTAGATTCGGTAAAGAAACAAGTGCGGGATCACATCCCTCATGATCAAAATCGTTCGGCAACAAAAATATTTTATTTTTGATCCTTGTTTTTGCAGCGCCTTTGTCCAAAAAAGATCTCGCTCCATTAATCAAATAGAGCGAGATCTTTTTGCTTCGTAACTTATCCCAATTCTTGCGGCTGCTTGACAATTGCTTTTCAGGGATTCCCTATGCCATCAGTCATTTCCGACCTATAAAAAAGGATAATTGCTAAGACTTCATCAATTAAATATAAAGAACAAAGCAACATGATGGGGGAACCATACCTGAACGATGTACCAATCAAAGAAGCATTCCCTAAGGCGGAGCATTGGAGTGTGGTGTCGCCGGAGGTGGTGGTGAGATTCCGGTCATATCGTCGCTACAGTGGTAGCCCCGACGGGTCTCACTGCGCTCGTAACAGGCGGCCTGCATCAGTGACTCCGCCTCGTTCTCCAGCAGTTCTTTCAGCATCTCTTCCACGCTGTCACGGACCACTTCCTTAATCTTCTGGCCCTAAAGATCGATGAGGCATCCAATGATCTCCGGTTCGTCAAGCACGTCACGCAAAGCGCACTGAAAAACGCGGACGCCGATTCCCGGGAGAATATCGAGAACGCGATCTATAACCTGATCTTCAAGGCGCAGTTCAAGGCAACGGGCAGTATCTCGATGCAGCAAACGCCCGCGGGCTTCACGCTCCGCACCTACACCCACGCAACAAGACAGAAGCAGGACGAGGCAGCACAAACGATGGGCAGTTTCATGGCGCAGATTCGATAAGTCCCGCAGGCAGGCAGAGCACCGGAGAGGAAACAGCTTCCTCTCCGGTGCGCTTTTACCCTTTCCGCGTATTTCGGCAAGTGGGTCAGAAAATGCCTTCACGGGAAATAGCTTTCAACAGATTAGTCACAATCCTGTGCCGACTAATGTGTACGTGTGGAAAGGAATAGGTAACTGGAAAACAGCAAAGGACCGGCAGATGTTTATCTGCCGGTCCTTTGCCATGGTGAAGCAAGCCAAGAACGGACCAGATGCATTTTTTAGATGAACTGTGCAATGATGATCGTTCCAATCATCAGCGGGATATTCAGTGCACCAAAGGTTGGCACACAGGTATCCCAAATATGATCATGTTGCCCGTCTGCATTCAGGCCGCAGGTCGGGCCGAGCGTAGCATCCGATGCGGGAGAACCGGCATCGCCCAATGCCGCGGCAGAGGAAATCATTAGGATCGTTGCTGCGGGAGAGAAACCGAGTTTGGTGCAAAGCGGTACGAAAAGAACGGCAATGACAGGAATCGTGCCAAAGGACGTGCCGATGCCCATGGTAACAACGAGACCTATGAGCGTGATGACGGTAGCGGCAAGCAAATGACTGCTTGAGAGCGCACTCGCAGATCTTTCTACCAGTGCGTTTACACCGCCGGTAGCACGCATGACCATGCCGAAGCCGCCTGCAACGAGCATAATGAAAGCAATGCTGCCCATCATGCGAATACCGTCGTTAAAGCGCTCTTCGATATCCTTCCATTTGACTGCGCCAGAGAAGAACATGATAACAAGACCCGCCAGTGCGGCAACAGCCAGAGATTGCGTTTTAAATTCGACTGCGGTGACGACTAGAACCGCCGCAATTGAGATCCAGTGGCGCAGTTCAAGCTTGGTGGATTCAACAGCGTTATATGCGCTCAGGTCAACATCAACATTTTTGTACTCGCGAGGCTTGCGGTAGCGGAACCAGATGTATATGATACCGGGGATAAAAGTGAGCATCAACATCCAGTTTACACTGTAAACCTGCTGCACGGTGACAGTAAGACCATTTGCACACATATTATCCTTTACAATACCCATGAAGATCAGACCGTAGCCGATGGGGATACCAACATACGGCATCATACCGGATACCAGAGCGCCGGCCATTAGACGGCGATCCATTTTCATTTCATTCATCATTGCCAGCATCGGAGGAATAAGAATGGGAATGTATGCTGTGTGGATGGGAATGATCGTCTGAGAAATGATGGAGAAAATCAGAATCAGAAGAAACAGTTTCAGCTTGCTGCCGCGAATGGCTTGTGCAACCCTCTTTGCAAAGATATCAGCAAGACCGGTATAGGCAAGGCAGGAAGCAAAGGTGCCGAGTAGAATATAGGCGAGTGCCGCCTCTGCGTTGTTGCTGAAGCCGGCGAGCATGGTGGAGGAAATGTCTGAAACAGACATACCACCCATTAGTCCGCCAACAAAACAGGCGATAATCAGGGAAAACATGACATTCAGCTTGCACAAGCAAAGAATGCACATGAGAATGACCGAAAAGACGACCGGGTTTAGAAAAATGCTCATAATTTCACCCCTTTTTTGAATGCAGCGGAGGCCCTGCCTGATGCAGATTCGTTCCTGACAGTGAAACGGCCGTACAGGAGAAGCGTCTTGTCACCGGGCAGAACCTCCGTTGGAGAGATGGTACTCTCAATGGCAACTTGAGTTCACGGGTTGGTTGGTCTTACTTCTTTTCTAATTTGTAACCAAGGAGATCGGCGAGCTGCTCAACATCATCAACATCCTTGCGCTGCAGATTCTTGCCGAGCTCCCAGGGAAGAACGGTGTAGAACCAGCTGTTGATGCGGTTGACATAGCAGAACCAGGACCACAGAAGGTCGCGGAATTCTTCTTTTGTCTCAATAGTGGGGTAGGACTCCACGATCTTGTCGTGGAAATAGGCAAACTTAGGCATATTCAGCCAAGGAGCAGGGCAATTCGGTTCTAAAACATCACCGAGCAGATGGGCAATCGGACCATTGAGATAAATGAAAAGCTGCTTGCAGACGTCCAGAGAGAATTTGTCATCTCCCAGTACGCAGTACATGGACGGTTCAATCGTCCACCAACCCATTGCCTGCGTATCGGCATTCAGGAAAAAGAGATTGCCGAGAATCTGATTGTCAGTGCCGGCGCCGCTCGGGAAAACGCCGAGCTTGCTCATTGTCACCTCAAGGGGTTCCTTCAACCAGACCTTTTCAACTTCGTCGTGGATCTCGCGCTTCAAATCCTTCCAATTCACTGCCATTTAAGCTTCCTCCCCTCTGGTGAAAATAACGGTTGCCAGTTCGTGATAGAGATAGGTGTGGTTCCAACAGTCCATGCCGCCGCGATGGAATGCATCCAGATATTCAGGGTCGACTTTTGCCATGATGGGACCCATATTCGGCAGAGGCTCTGTGCAGGGACCATAGGTCATAGCGAAATACCAGCCAGACCAGGCGATGTCGCCGTTTACACAGTCGCACAGAGCCGGGACTTTATTTCCGCCAAGAGGATTAGACTGGTCACCAACATACTTGGGAACATGATACGGGGGGATGGGGCGGCACTGAACATAGTCGCCGGTGGAGAGAGTGTTATGAGCTTCGCATTCCATGGGCTGAGCGATTTTCTCCCACAACTCGTCTGCTAATTCAGGGAAATCATCTTCCAACACGGTAGCATAACAAGTGATGTCAGCTTTTGGAAAATAAATCTTAATCTTACGCAACTTGCATTCCTCCTAATCAGTTTTGGGCTGTTGTATCAGAAGTTGTACACCCATCTGATTTCTTAGCCTGACTGTATTATATAGTATAAAAATGCGGAATGGAATTCCAATATTAGTATATATTCGCGCTCTTTTAGTTTTATTTACCGAAATGACGAAGAGAATTGTTGATTTTTGAATTGCAATTCAGCTGCTGTTTTAATATAATATAATAAAGTACGCCGTTTTGTATGGACGAAAGGATATTTTCCGGACAGCTGAAGTGGCAGGTGAACTATGAGAATTGATTCGACCGATTTAAAAATTCTCTCATTATTGCAAGAGAATGCGCGCATCAGTTTCAGCGGTATTGCCGCTGAGGTGCATTTGAGCACAACAGCGGTGACTCGCAGGATAGAGCTGATGCAGGAACGCGGGATCATCCGTGGCTTTCGCACGATGATTTCGCCGCAAGCAGGTGGAAAAACCGTGCATGGTTTCATAATCGGAGGGGTATATTCCGTAATGCTCTACGATCTCTACCGATATGTTCAAACCGTGCCGGAAGTGGTGCGTTGCGAGACAATCATCTGCGGAGGAAAAGAAGTTATTTTAGAGTTCTACTGTGACAATTATGATTCATTGCTGAAATTTTATGGAAGTGATATTCGTAAATTTCTGGATTCTATGACGGTCTATCTTGTTACCGATACGCCGCTTAAGGATGTATCCATCCCACTGTCGTCCAACGGATGATACCATAAAAATGGGATGTCAGGCTCAAGATTAGAGCTATCATCTTTATTTACAAGTTGTCGCAAGAGAAAGGCAATAAGGAGGATTAGAAAGCACTAATTCCTGATTTGTTTCAAAATATCGTCAGCAGTATGCTCGGGCACTACGACGCGGGCTTCACCCTCCGCACCTACACCCACGTCACACGGCAGATGCAGCAAAAGGCCGCGGAGAAAATGGGCAGCTTCATGGCGCAGATTCGATAAGTCCCGCAGGCAAGCAGAGCACCGGAAAGGAAGCAATTTCTCTCCGGTGCTCTTTGGGTCTTTCCGCGCATTTCGTTGTACCCATGGGGCATGAGCTGGCAGTAGGCGGCAAAGCCGCTGACTGCCCCTATGGGTCAAATGCGTGTCCGCCGAACGGGACCATGGGTCAAAATCTCGTGTCCATTTTCTTGGGTACAGTTTATTCCGCTTGTGGGTCACGGTGTGGGTCAGTGCTTGACCCACATTTTGACCCACACCTTTTTCAGCGTTTTCGCAACAAAAAAGCATCGAAAACCGAAGTTTTCGATGCTTTTTGGAGCTGGTGGTGTGACTCGAACACATGACCTGCTGATTACGAAGTGTATCGGGGTGCTCCGTCTGGCCGTTTTCAGGGCTTTTGGAGCCTTTCTGTCTGGTGTATTGCGTACGTCTGCCCCATCTGTTCCGTTGCTTCCATCCACTCGTTTCGTTGTGTGGGTCACGGTGTGGGTCAAGCAGACACCTCTGCGTCAAAGAAACCACGGATGGGCTTCGCCGTCATATTCCGTTTGGCCGTTTCTCTCTCATAATTGATTCGGGTGATTTCCTCAATGAAAGCCTTCTGCTTCTCGCTGGCTTTCGACCACGACACGCCGAATTTCCGGCACATCGCAAAAAAGATACGATAAACAAACGGTCGAAACTGCACCGCCCTCACCTCTTAAGTAGCATACCACAGTCTCTGCAAAAAATAAAGTGGCAAATTGAAGCTGCCGCAGTCACGCTTTTTGTTCTAAAAACGCACCGCTGTAATCAAAAAGCTGCCGCAGCCTTTCTTCTGCATTTTCAATCGTCTTTAGCTGTTTTTCTCGATTTTAATTCCTTTCTTAACATCTTGCGACCTGAGTTTTCCATGTGTTCTACACCTGCCTGTGGCGTTTTATGTGGTCAAAGGCAACGTCTCGCCGGAGCTGCTCCGGTGAGGGCTTTGTAGTGTCCTTGATGCCCGAATCCTTCGCCCGATGAAATAACAGAAACCCACGCCGGGGTCGCCCCACGACGCGGGATGCTGTCATCAAGGAGGAAGACTGCCACTGCCAACCTGCGAAATCGCATTTTGCAAGACAGAATCATACTGCTGTTGTGACAACTAAGACCGTGTATTATTATTCTTGCTTTTTCCGGCGGTATCCTGTAAAATGACATCATCAAGGGAGAGGAGAGCAGACATTTTTGAAAGAGCGCTTCCATTGATCAAATTGGAACGCCGTTTGCTCGAAAAACCCTGTAGACCAACTATAAAAAGGAGGGTATTTCAGTATGTACAAGGTAGATCTCAACAGCGACCTCGGCGAGAGCTTCGGCGCGTATACCATCGGGCTCGACAACGAGGTCATCGCGCATGTTTCCTCTGTCAATGTTGCCTGTGGCTATCACGCAGGTGATCCGTTGGTGATGGAAAAGACCGTTGCCGCAGCCAAGGCGGCAGGCGTCGCCGTCGGCGCACACCCGGGCTTCCCCGATCTGATGGGCTTTGGCCGCAGGAACATGGTCGTCTCGCCCAAGGAGGTCAAGGCGTATGTCAAGTATCAGCTCGGCGCGCTGATGGCCTTCGCTGCGGCAGAGGGTATCAGGCTCCAGCACTGCAAGCCCCACGGCGCTCTCTACAACATGGCTGGTAAAGACATGGATCTGGCGCTTGCCATCGCCGAGGCGATTGCCGAGGTAGACAAGAACATTATCCTGCTTGGCCTTGCCAACAGCAAGATGATTGATGCAGGCAAGCAGCTGGGCTTGCGCGTCGCAAACGAGGTCTTTGCCGACCGCGCCTATCAGGCCGACGGCTCGCTTGTGCCGCGCAAGCTGCCCGGCGCCGTCATCCACGATAAGGACGAGGCCATCGCGCGCACCGTCCGCATGGTCACCGAGGGCAAGGTCACGGCCATCACTGGCGAGGAGGTCGAAATCGCGGCTCACTCCATCTGTGTCCACGGTGACAACCCTTCGGCCGTCGAATTCGTCAAAAATATCCGCACGCAGCTCACCGCCCGTGGCGTGGAGATTGCCCCCATCCGCGAGATCGTATAAAAAGAGCCTCGTTTCCAGCTGTTCCGTTCCGCAAAGACCAACACCCCAAATCTGCCGCACTGCGGCAATATTCCAGGAGGATGATCATGAGTAACGAAACCACCCAGAAGCGCTCACTGTCCGTCAGCCTTGGCGCGGCCTTTCTGATGGCGACATCCGCCATCGGCCCCGGCTTTCTGACCCAGACCTCGCAATTCACCGCAAAGTATCTCTCTTCTTTCGCTTTCGTCATCGTCTGCGTCATCATCATGGATATGATCGCGCAGACCAATGTATGGTCCATCGTCGGCGTTTCCGGCCTGCGCGGTCAGGAGATTGCCAATAAGGTCCTTCCCGGTCTCGGGTATCTTCTTGTCGTGCTTGTTGTGCTTGGCGGTCTTGCGTTCAATATCGGCAATGTCGGCGGCGTGTCACTCGGCTTCAATGCCATGATCGGCATTCCCGAAAAGGCCGGCGTCATCCTCGGCGGCGTGCTTGCCATCTGCATTTTCCTTTCCAAGAAGGCAAACGACATCGTCGGCAAGGTCGCCCAGATCCTCGGCGGCATCATTATCGTCGTCATGCTGGTCGTGGCTTTTATGGCCAAGCCCCCCGTCGGCGATGCGGTCGTCCATATCTTTACCCCTGAGAATCCCAAGGAACTCATTCCCGTCATGGTCACGCTGCTCGGCGGCTCCTGCGGCGGGTACATTACCTTTTCGGGCGCACACAAGCTGCTTGACGCGGGTTGGGGCGGCAAGCCGGAAGAAGTCAAGCACTTCCGCAAGTCCGTCCTGACCGGCATCTGTGTCTCGAGCAGCGTTCGTATCCTGCTGTTCCTGTGCGTGCTCGGTGTCTGCACGGCCGGTACGGTCGTTGTGGCTGAAAATGTCGCGGCTGTCACTGGCGCTGCCAACCCCGCAGCCGAGGCTTTCCGCCTTGCTGCCGGCGACATCGGCTACCGTCTCTTCGGTCTCGCGCTGTTCTCCGCCGGTATCACCTCCGTCATCGGCGCGGCCTACACCTCCGTCTCCTTCCTCAAGACCGTTCACCCCTTCATCGCCAAGAACGACAAGTGGTTCATCGTCGGTTTCATCGCTTTCTCCACGCTTGTTATGGCGATCCTCGGCGGCGCGAAGCGCATGGTCATCCTGGCCGGTGCTCTCAATGGTCTGATCCTGCCGATCTCCCTGTGCTGTATGCTGCTCGGCTGCCACAAGAAGTCCATTGTCGGCGAGTACAAGCACCCCGTGTGGCTGCAGATCCTTGGCTGGTGCGTGGTCGGTGTCGCAGGCTACCTTGCCGTCACGGCGCTGCCCAACCTTGCCAAGCTCTTCGCGTAACGAACCTGCACCATTCCGCGAGCCGGTCTGTCCCACAGGCCGGCTCCGCCTGAAAGGAGAACGATATGTCCGACATCAGATTCCTGCTCAGCGGTGACTCAGCCATAACCGTGGAATTCGGCAACGAGATCAGTGAGCACATCAACGCGCAGATTCGTGCGTTTAGCATCGCGCTCACCGAGAGCAAACTCCCCGGGATCGTGGAGCTCGTGCCGACCTACCGCTCGCTGATGGTTCACTACGACCCTGAGGTCATCCCCTACGGTGTGCTTGTCAAAAAACTCAAGGGCCTGCTCAATCAGCTTGACCACATCCGGATTCCGCCAAGCGATGTGTTGGAAATCCCCGTGCTCTACGGCGGGGAGGAAATGGGCCCAGACCTTGGCTTTGTCGCCGAGCACAATCACAAAACGCCTGACGAGGTCATCCGGATTCACACCTCCACGGAATATCTCATCTATATGCTGGGCTTTACCCCCGGTTTCACCTATCTTGGCGGTATGAGCGAGGAAATTGCCGCGCCGCGCCTTGCCCAACCTCGTGTCAGGATTCCCGCCGGCAGCGTCGGCATCGCCGGCAGCCAGACGGGCGTATATCCCATCGACTCCCCGGGCGGCTGGCAGCTTATCGGCCGCACGCCCGTGCGCATGTACGACCCTGACCGCGCCGTTCCCATCCTGCCCAAGGCAGGCCAGTACATCAAGTTCTACGCCATCGATCAGGCGGAATTTGACCGTATCGCCGCGCTGGAGGCCTCCAGCGGCTATACGGTTCACACCTACCCGAGAAAGGAGGCGGAGCAGGCATGAGCATCACCATTCTCAACCCTGGCATGCTCACCAGCGTGCAGGATCTTGGCCGCATCGGCTACCAGCAGTTCGGCGTGTCCGTCTCCGGCGTGATGGATCCGCGCAGCGCGTCCATCGCCAACATTCTCGTCGGCAACGACGAGGGCGAGGCCGTACTCGAATGTACCATGATGGGTCCCCATATCCGCTTTGATGCGCCCAACATCATCGCAATCACCGGCGGCGACCTTGGCGCGACGCTTGACGGTCAGCGTATCGATACCTACCGCGCCATTCCCGTCAATGCGGGCCAAACGCTGCGCTTCACCATGCTGCGCACCGGCTGCCGCGCGTTTGTAGCCTTTGCGGGCGGACTCGATATTCCCGTAGTTATGGGCAGCCGCTCAACGAATATGAAAGCAAAGATTGGCGGCTATCAGGGCCGCAAGCTGCAAAAGGATGACGTCATCGGCTTCCGCGCGCCCAAGACCGACCTCAAGAACCTCGGCTTGCGCCACACCTCGCCCGAGTTCATGCCGCGCGCAGAATATAAGCTGCGCATCGTACTCGGCCCGCAGGACGATGCGTTCACCGAGCGTGGCATCACGACCTTTCTCAGCAGCGTTTACACGCTCACGCCGGAGTTTGACCGCATGGGCTGCCGTCTTGATGGCGAGTTGATCGAACACGTTAAAAGCGGCGACATCATCTCCGACGGCATCGCCTTTGGCGCCGTCCAGGTGCCATCGGCGGGTAAGCCGATCATCATGCTGGCCGACCGCCAGACCACCGGCGGATATGCAAAAATCGCCAACGTCATCTCCGCAGACTTTCGCATTCTCGCCCAGCTCAAGGCAGGCGACAAAGTGCGCTTCGAAAAGGTCTCCATCGCCGCTGCACAGGAGGCTCTGCTTGCGCAGCGCGCTACGCTGAACTGCCTGCGCAGCGCCATGAATCGTTGACGCAGCCCTAAAACGCAAAAAATAATAGTAATAGGAGGAACGACACATGGCCTTTGATATTACACCTTATATCGATATGAAGCCGAGCGAGGTGCGCAAGCTCATCCGCGAGGGCGTCATCGACTTCCCCACCGCCGGTATGTGCCGCGGCTACGCGCAGGCCAACCTCATCATCCTGCCGCCGGAATATGCGGGAGATTTTGAGGAATTTGCCCGGCGCAACCCCTTCCCCTGCCCCATTCTCGAGATCGTCCGTGGTACGCCCGAAACCCACGACATGGGCGAGGGCGGCAACATTTGCACCGACATTCCCAAATACCGCATCTACCGCGACGGTAAGTGGGACGGCAAGGAGCTGACCGACGTAAGCGGCTACTGGAAGGAGGGCTATGTCGGCTTCCTGATTGGCTGCTCGTTCTCGTTTGAGGAAGCGCTCATGCGCGAGGGCATCGAGGTCAGGCACATCGCGCAGGGACGCAATGTGCCGATGTTCAAGACCAATATCATGACCGAGCCGGCCGGCCCGTTCTGCGGTCCTATGGTCTGCTCCATGCGCCCCATGACGCCGGAAAACGCCAAAAAGGCGTATGACATCACCGTCAAAATGCCGAATGTCCACGGCGCGCCCGTCCACATGGGCGATGCCGCCGAGGTCGGCGTTGCCGATGTGATGAAGCCTGACTACGGCGAGGCGGTTGATTTCTACGAGGGTGAGATTCCCGTGTTCTGGCCCTGCGGCGTGACGCCGCAGGCGGCGGTCGAAAATGCGAAACCGCCCATTGCTATCACCCATGCCCCGGGCCACATGTTCATCACGGATATCATCAATTCCGAACTGAACGACTTTCTGGAAGCTAAAAAGAATCGCTGAATTCTCTCTTTTCCGATCAACGCGGTGCCGGATCTTGACATCGTACCGCTTCGCTTTTCGGCCGTTGTCGTTGCCGCGCAGCGGGTCGGGAGAGTGACCCGGAAGCTCTCTCCCGAGGTTCTCTTTGCGCTGCCGGACGGCTTCCGCGCCGCTGCGGTCTACACAATGTAAGGGAAAACATTGCCTGTATTCAGGACTTTGGCAGACAAAAAGGAGGATGGAGCTATGAGCGCAATGATCATCAAATCCAGAGAAGCAAACGATTTGAAGCTGACCGCATACCACGGGCATTTTGCGACCCGCCACTCTCACAACAGCCATTATCTCGACATCACCCGCATGAAGCATGAATGTGCAATGGCCAATATCGCTGCCGCCTCTCTTGCCAATCACTATGTCTATGAAAAGGAGATCGATACGGTCGTCTGCCTGGACGGCAGCGAGGTCATCGGTACGTTTCTCGCCCGCCAGCTCTCTCAGAAGAATCTCTTTTCCCTGAGCAGCGAAAAAAATATCTGCGTCGTCGCACCGGAGCACGATTCCAACGGACTTCTGATCTTCCGGGATAATCTTCGCCCCATGGTGTCTGAAAAGAATGTCCTGCTGCTGATCTCCACGGTGAATTCGGGAAAGACCGCGGCTCGCGCACTCGAGTGCATCGAGTATTACGGAGGCACCACGCAGGGGGTCGCAGCTGTCTTCAGCGCCTTGAAGCAGGTGGGCGACATCCCCGTGATCAGCCTGTTTTCCCCGGAGGATATCCCCGGATATGTGACCAGTCTTGTCAAGGATTGTCCCATGTGCAAGGCAGGGCAGAAAATTGACGCGCTGTCCAATAGCTACGGTTTTTCTCCCCTGACCTGATGCCTGCGGCAGCCTGATTCTTCCTGCCGCAAGAATCATAATCATCAGTATCCTTCTTCTTGACAACTCTTCAAACTTTCTATTATATTGGTAACAGGCGAAAGCCGAATCTCGCGGCTTTCCGGTGAGATCCACACCGTAAGTGTGGCCTCAGGCATTCATGGACCCCGTAGGGCATTATGACCACCCTGTACGCAGGAAGT
>OGML01001593.1_pt1 | contig 18744 bp, 15 predicted proteins | sample 1572951 | NCBI WGS metagenome assembly OGML01 (sample SAMEA2581883, study PRJEB24529) | metagenome | biome: Human gut stool | place: China | collected 2011 | reverse complement strand
AGCGGACTGCCAGCAAATACGGTCTGGACTTTGCGCTCAAGAAGGACGTTTCCGTTGAGCCGCCCAGCTATCTTGTCTTCTTCAAGGGACGGGACGTTGATGTTATGACCGCCGCCTTCAAGGAGTTCTCCGCCAAGACAGTCAAGCAGAAGGAACAGCCGTCCATCCGGCACAAGCTGGATCAGGAGAAAGCTCAGAGCAAGGCGCAGCACAAGGAGAAGGTCAAGGTCAAAACCAAGGATCGGGGTGTGGAGCTGTGAACAAACCCGATGTGAAGAAGCTCGTTCTTCTGAACCTTCCGTATATCTTCGCCTTCTACTTTGCAGATAAGATCGCCGCCGTGTTCCGTCTCGCACCCGGCACAGAGTTCATCGACAAGCTGACAAACGGTTTTGCCGTGTTCGGCACAGCCTTCGCAAATCCGCTGCCCAGCTTTCAGCCCGTCGATCTGCTCATCGGTCTGATTGCCGGTGCGCTGCTCAAGTTGGCGGTCTACGTCAAAGGCAAGAACCGCAAGAAGTTACGGCAGGGCGAAGAATACGGATCTGCCCGCTGGGGCAAGCCGGAGGACATCAAGCCGTACATGGACCCGGAGTTCTCCAACAACGTCATTCTGACGCAGACGGAGTTCCTGACCATGAACAGCCGTCCAAAGCAGCCGAAATACGCCCGCAACAAAAACATCCTTGTCATCGGCGGTTCCGGCTCAGGTAAGACACGCTTTTTCGTGAAGCCGAACCTGATGCAGATGCACAGTAGCTATGTTGTGACTGACCCGAAGGGTACGGTACTGGTGGAGTGCGGCAAGATGCTCGAAAAGGGCGGCTATGTCATCAAGTCGCTGAACACCATCAATTTCCGGAAATCCATGCACTACAACCCGTTCAGCTACATCCGCAGCGAGAAGGACATCCTCAAGCTGGTCAATACGATCATCGTCAACACGAAGGGAGACGGCGATAAGTCCGGCGAAGATTTTTGGGTCAAGGCGGAAAAGCTCTACTACACAGCTCTCATCGGCTACATCTGGTACGAGGCACCCGACCACGAGAAAAACTTTACTACTCTGCTCGAAATGATCAATGCCTCGGAAGCCAGAGAGGACGATGAGACCTTCAAGAACCCCGTGGATGTCATGTTCGATGAGCTGGAAGCCCGCGACCCTGACCACTTTGCGGTCAAGCAATACCGCAAATACAAGCTGGCGGCGGGAAAAACTGCGAAGTCGATCCTGATTTCCTGCGGTGCAAGGCTTGCGCCCTTCGACATCGCAGAGCTGCGGGAGCTGATGAGCTACGATGAGATGGAGCTGGACACCATCGGAGATCGGAAGACGGCACTGTTCGTCATCATTTCCGATACTGATGACACCTTCAATTTCGTCGTGGCGATCATGTATTCCCAGCTCTTCAACCTTTTGTGCGACAAAGCAGATGACGTTTACAACGGACGGCTTCCCGTCCATGTGCGCTGTCTGCTGGATGAGTTTGCGAACATCGGTCAAATCCCGAAGTTTGATAAGCTCATCGCCACCATCCGAAGCCGGGAAATCTCGGCGTCAATCATCTTGCAGTCCCAGTCTCAGCTCAAGACCATCTACAAGGATGCGGCTGACACCATCACGGGCAACTGTGACTGCACACTTTTTCTTGGCGGCAAGGAGAAATCGACCCTCAAGGAAATCAGCGAGGTGCTGGGCAGGGAGACAATCGACCTTTACAACACCTCGGAAACCCGTTCCAACAACAATTCCTATGGCTTGAATTATCAGAAAACCGGCAAGGAACTGATGTCTCAGGATGAGATCGCCGTCATGGACGGAGCAAAGTGTATTTTGCAGCTTCGAGGCGTGAGACCTTTTCTCAGTAACAAATACGACATTACGAAGCATCCAAAGTACCGGCAGCTCTCCGACTATAACAAGCGGAACGCCTTTGACATCGAGAAGTACCGGCAGCACAAGCTGGTAGTCAAGCCCGATGACACATTCGACCTCTATGATATGGGCGAGGTCGAAGCGGATTAAAGCCCCGTCGCTGCACTGCGCAGTGGGTAAAGCCTGATGGCTCCCAAAGCAGAACAGCGACGGGGCTTCTTTTTTTATGCCCATTTTCAAAAATACACAACCAATCTTTTTCAAATCAAGGAGGAAAATCTATGGCTTTCATCAATCAGGCTGTCACGGTTCTTCAGACGCTCGTTATCGCCCTCGGTGCCGGTCTCGCGGTGTGGGGTGTTATCAACCTCATGGAAGGCTACGGCAACGACAATCCGGCGGCTAAATCTCAGGGCATTAAGCAGCTCATGGCTGGCGGCGGCGTGGTGCTGATCGGCACGACCCTCATCCCTCTGCTCTCCGGTCTGTTCGGTTAATCCGGCAGCCGCGCAGAAGTAACCATCGGGGCGGGTGCTGGAAAAGGCACTCGCCCCTCACAATTCACCAACGATTTAAGGAGGAAATTCAAGTATGGCATTTATCAATCAGGCAGTTACGGTTCTCCAGACGCTTGTTATCGCCCTCGGTGCGGGTCTCGCAGTGTGGGGTGTTATTAACCTCATGGAAGGCTACGGAAACGATAATCCTGCGGCTAAATCTCAGGGTATCAAGCAGCTCATGGCTGGCGGCGGTGTGGTGCTGATCGGCACGACCCTCATCCCCCTGCTCTCCGGTTTGTTCGGCTAATCCACGGCAAGCCCAGCTTAACCGAAGGGTGGTGAAATATTGGGCAGCATTTTAGAAAAGATCGAACAGGCTCTCAAGGATATGCTGATCGGATGGATCGAGAGCAACCTGACCAATATGTTCACCGATGTCAACGAGAAGGTAGGAACGATTGCCGCCGAAGTTGGGCAAACACCGTCCGGCTGGAACGGCGGCGTGTACCAGATGATCCGGGGACTATCTGAAAACGTGATAGTCCCCATCGCTGGTATCATCATCACCTTCGTTTTGTGCTACGAGCTGATTTCTATGATCACCGAGAAAAACAACCTTCACGACATGGACACATGGATGTTCTTCAAGTGGTTTTTCAAGGCGGCTGTGGCGATCTATCTCGTAACACACACGTTTGACATCGTGATGGCAGTATTCGACATCGGGCAGAACGTAGTTTCCGGTGCAGCAGGAGTAATCCACGGCAACACGAGCATTGACATTGACGCGACGATTGCGCAGATGCGTACCGGCATGGAGAACATGGGCGTCGGAGAACTGCTCGGACTGTCGATAGAAACGCTCCTGATCAGCCTGTGCCTCAAAATCATGGCAATCCTCATTACGGTCATCCTCTACGGGCGCATGATTGAGATTTACTGCACCGTGAGTATTGCGCCTATTCCCATCGCAACCATGAGCAACCGCGAATGGGGCAGCATCGGCACGAACTATCTGAAAGGCTTGTTCGCTCTGGCATTTCAGGGCTTTCTCATCATGGTCTGCGTCGGCATCTATGCGGTGCTGATTAACGGCATGATCATCGCAGACAACATTCATTCGGCTCTGTTCTCTGTGGCAGCGTATACGGTCATTCTATGCTTCTCGCTGTTCAAGACCGGAAGCCTCGCAAAATCCATTTTCCATGCGCACTAAGGAGGTCGGCAGCATGAAGAAGTACAGCATCATCTACGCCGATCCCCCTTGGGCGTATCGGACTTACTCCAAGAAGGGACAGGGACGGTCGGCGGAAAGCCACTACCCGACAATGTGCATTGAGGACATCAAGGCACTTCCTGTCGGTGAGCTTGCCGCTAAGGACTGCGCTCTGTTTCTCTGGATCACGTTTCCGTGCCTCTGTGAAGCACTCGAAGTGTTGACGGCATGGGGCTTTTCTTATAAGACCGTGGCTTTTGTATGGGTGAAGCAAAACCGCAAGAACGATGACCTCTTCACCGGCATGGGGTATTGGACAAGGGCAAACGCGGAAATCTGCATCCTTGCCACGAAGGGACACCCGAAGCGAGTTGACGCCGGTGTGCGTCAGGTCATCCTCAGCCACATCGAAGAGCATTCCAAAAAGCCGGATGAAGCGAGGGAACGCATTGTTCGGCTCATGGGAGACCTTCCCCGCGTAGAGCTTTTTGCCCGTCAGTCTCCCGAAGGCTGGGACGTTTGGGGCAACGAAGTCGAATGCAGCATTACTCTTGGAAAGGAGGAAACAGTCAATGGCATTTGTTCCGGTCCCGAAGGATCTTAACCGCGTCAAAACGAAGGTCATGTTCAACCTGACCAAGCGGCAGCTCATTTGTTTTTCCATCGCTGCGGCAGTTGGTGTCCCGATCTTCTTTCTGGCGAAGGCGCATCTCGACTTGTCTACGGCGGCAATGCTGATGGTGGTGATCATGCTCCCGTTCATCTTCTTCGCGCTTTACGAGAAGGACGGGCAACCCGCCGAAAAGTATCTGTACCACATCGTACAGTCCATGTTCATCCGGGACAAGGTGCGTCCCTATCGCACGAACAATCTCTACGCTGAGATTCAGCAGAAAATCAAAGAACAGGAGGAATTGCAGCTTGAACAACAGCACAGCAAAGGCAAAGCCTAAGATGACCGTCAAAAACGGCGTCGTTTACGGCGATGCCCTTTCCGCTCAGGAAAAGAAGCGGATCGTCATGCAGAAGAAAAAGGACAGGAAGGCAAAGAAAGTCCGCAAGTCCGCCCAGCAGACCATCCCCTATGTGGAGATGTGCCGTGACGGTATCTGCAAGGTGAACAGCCGCCTTTACACGAAGTCCATCGCCTTTGAGGACATCAACTACCAGCTTGCGCAGAACGAGGACAAAACCGCCATCTTTGAGAACTGGTGCGACTTTCTGAACTACTTTGACAGTTCGATTTTCGTCCAGCTCTCCTTCATCAATCAGAAGGCAAGTCTCAATGAGTTCCGCAAGCGCATCAACATCCCGGCGCAGGAGGACGCCTTCAACGACATCCGCTCCGAGTATTCCGGTATGCTGCAAAACCAGCTCACCAAGGGCAACAACGGGCTGATCAAGAAGAAGTACATCACCTTCGGCATTGAGGCGGACTCCCTCCGCACGGCAAAGCCGAAGCTCGAACGCATTGAAACCGATATTCTCAACAACTTCAAAACCCTCGGTGTGAGAACCGAGCCGCTGTCCGGTTATGAACGGCTGAAAGTGCTTCATGATGTGTTCAACATGGATACCAATGAGCCGTTCCGCTTTTCCTTTGACATGGTAGCCCGGACGGGACTCAGCACGAAGGACTTCATTGCGCCCACTTCCTTTGACTTCCGTGAAGGCAAGTGCTTCAAGATGGGCAGAACCATCGGCGCGGTGAGCTTCCTGCAAATCCTCGCGCCGGAACTCAATGACCGTATGCTTGCCGACTTCCTTGAGATGGACAGCAACATTACGGTCAATTTTCATATCCGGACGATTGACCAGGCAAAGGCAATCAAGAGCATCAAGTCGAAGATCACCGACCTCGACAAGATGAAGATCGAAGAGCAGAAAAAGGCAGTCCGCTCCGGCTACGATATGGACATCATCCCGTCCGATCTCGCTACCTTCGGCGGTGAGGCAAAGCGGCTGTTGCAGGATCTCCAGACCCGCAATGAGAGACTGTTCCTTGTGACCATTCTCATCATGAACACAGCAACCAACCGCCAGAAGCTCGAAAATGCGGTGTTCCAGACAGCCGCCATTGCCCAAAAGTATAACTGTGCGCTCAAGCGTCTTGACTTTCAGCAGGAGGAAGGGCTGATGTCCTCTCTGCCTATCGGCGTCAATCAGGTGGAGATCGAACGCGGACTGACCACTTCCAGCACAGCGGTTTTCGTGCCGTTCACCACGCAGGAGCTTTTTCAGGGCGGCGAAGCTCTCTACTACGGGCTGAATGCGCTTTCCAACAACATGATCATGGTTGACCGCAAGCAGCTCAAGAACCCCAACGGGCTGATCTTGGGTACGCCCGGTTCCGGTAAATCCTTCTCCGCCAAGCGAGAAATGACGAACGCCTTCCTCATCACAGAGGATGACATCATCGTCTGCGACCCCGAAGCCGAGTATTTCCCCCTCGTGCAGAAGCTCGGCGGTCAGGTCATCCGCATCTCGCCGGTCAGCACGGATTACATCAATCCGCTGGACATCAACACGAACTACTCCGAAGAGGAAAACCCGCTGACGCTGAAATCCGACTTCATCCTCTCCATGTGTGAGCTGATTGTCGGCGGCAAGGACGGCTTGCAGCCGGTTGAGAAGACCATCATTGACCGCAGCGTCCGCATGGTCTATCAGGAGTTTCTTGCAGACCCCAAGCCGGAAAAAATGCCGATCCTCGAAGACCTCTACAACATTCTGAGAAATCAGAAGGAGCCGGAGGCACAGCGCATCGCAACCGCCCTTGAAATCTATGTTCACGGCTCTCTGAACGTCTTCAATCACAGAACGAATGTGGATGTCAACAACCGCTTCGTCTGCTATGACATCCGCGAACTCGGCAAGCAGCTCAAAAAGCTCGGTATGCTGATCGTGCAAGATCAGGTGTGGAACAGAGTTACCATCAACCGCGCCCAGCACAAGGCAACGCGCTACTACATGGACGAATTCCATCTGCTCTTGAAAGAGGAACAGACCGCCGCGTACAGCGTGGAAATCTGGAAGCGTTTCAGAAAATGGGGCGGCATCCCGACCGGAATCACGCAGAACGTCAAGGATCTTCTTGCCTCCCGCGAGGTGGAGAACATTTTTGAAAACTCGGATTTTGTCTACCTTCTGAATCAGGCGTCCGGAGACCGGCAGATTCTCTCGAAGGCGCTGAACATCTCGCCCAGCCAGCAGAACTACATCACCAATTCCAATGCCGGTGAGGGGCTGATCTTCTACGGCTCGACCATCGTTCCCTTCAAGGACGATTTCCCGAAGGACACCCAGCTCTACCGCATCATGACCACCCGTTTAGAAGAAACCGTACAGAACTAAGGAGGATTTTTGAACATGAACAACAAGATGATTACCATTCCCTACGCGGACGCTATCGAATACGGAGAGAACACCTCCGCGCTGTTTAAGGCTCTGTGGGAGCTGACCGATCTGATCCGACTGGAAAGCGACCTCAAGAAGCATCACCGCGCCTACCTCCATGTGAGGGAGGACATCGACGAAAAGGTCAAGGAGGCGCGTCAGATTATGACCAAGGTATCTGTGGATATGATCGGTTTCTACTTCAAGGTTGATGTTCCCAAGTGCAGAAACAGCGATGAGAATACCCCTTTCGCTGACGCGGCGGATGATGAAACCGTTTCTATCCCCAAGGGCGAGTATGAGCTGATGATCGACGATCTGCTCACGATGTCCGAAATCATTCAGTGCGTCGCAGATATGCGCACGCAGGATGTGAAGGCAATCCGTGAGTTCGGCAAGTTCGTCCCCGCCTTTGCCGCCTTTGAGAAGAACCGCCTGAGCCTCTATCGTGAGGCGGCGAAGGAAGCCGAGGAAATCTTCGACCGTTGGGCGGACGAGATTGACAATCTCGACGAGGACTTCATGGAAGACGAGGACTACGAGCCGGACGAGTATTACTCCGACTGATATGCGCTCAAATCCGAAGAAAGGAGCTGGTTTTTATAGAGCTTGACATCATTCATACCGGCGATTGCCTTGAAATCCTGAAAGCCCTGCCCGATGACAGCGTTCATTGCTGTGTGACGTCCCCTCCGTATTACGCGCTCCGTGATTACGGTATGGAGGCTCAGATCGGCAGAGAGACAACGCCGAAGGAATACATCTCGCGCCTGACGGAAGTGTTTACCGAAGTCAGGCGCGTTTTGCGTCCGGATGGAACGCTCTGGCTGAACATTTCGGACACCTACGCCGGAAAGGGCAATCAAGGCGATTTTGTTGACCCGAAGAACCCCAACGGCAGAACCGGTCAGGCTGTGGCTCTCAATAACAAGGTTGAGGACTGCAAGCCGAAAGACATGATCGGCATTCCGTGGATGTTGGCTTTTGCTCTCCGCGATACCGGATGGTATCTGCGCAACGACATCATCTGGATGAAGGATAACCCCATGCCGGAGAGTGTGAAAGACCGGTGCGCCCGCTGCTATGAGCATATTTTTCTGTTCTCCAAGTCGAAGAAGTATTTCTTTGACTACAAGGCGATCTCCGAACCGATTGCCCCCGCAACGGCAGAACGCCTCAAGCGCGGCATGAAGGGCGGCAACAAATACGGCAAGCCCGTTCCCGGTCAGCCTCAGCCGCAGTCCATCAACCGCCCGCGTGAGCATGGCGAGATCAAGGACGCAGACATCAATCCGCTCCGCAACAAACGCGATGTCTGGAAGATCAACACCGTTCCCTTCAAGGGCGGTCACTATGCCGCCTACCCTCCGAAGCTGGTTGAGACCTGTCTTCTCGCCGGTTGTCCCGAAGGTGGCATTGTGCTTGATCCCTTCATGGGGAGCGGCACAACCGGCATGGTTGCTTCGCAGATGGGGCGTCATTTCGTGGGTGTAGAGCTGAACCCTGAATACACCGAGCTTGCCTACAAGCGGATTGGAGGTGAAATCTGATGTCCAAGGAACCGGAACTCAAAGCCCGCGACAAAGTAGTCGTGCGGATGACGCGGGAGGGCGCAGTTGAAGAAAACCTGACGGCTGGCACCGAACAGCGTGTGTCAAAGCGGCTGGAAGATGCAGAGCTGGTGAAGCCCGCTGAGACAGCCGAGTCTTCCGAAGCCCTTTCACCGGAGGAACAGAAAAAGGTGCAGATACGCCGTCAGCAGCGTCAGTTTCAGGTGGAACACGCCGAAGATAACGACACACAGCCGCCCTCGGAAACGTCCGTCACAGAAGAGAAAAGGGCAGAAAATCCACCCCAGAATGTACCCGAACCGCTGCCCTCATCGGAAACGCCGTTCAAGCCTCCTGTTTTGGAGCAGCACGGCGTTTCTTCGCATACCGGCACAGTGATTGCCGAAACGGTTGTCACGCACAAGCTGCGCAAGACCTCTGCGGTTGAAGCAGTGGATGCAGATGCCATTCTCACTCAAGCGGCAGAGACCTCCTCCGCAAAGCCGGTCTCGGACGATGCCGTCCCGCCCACGAAGCGGATGCAGAAGCTCGAAAGGAAGTCCGAGAAGGCACATGAGCGTCTGGATGCTGCCCGTGAGAAGCTGCCCACGCACAGAGTCCTCAAGAAAGAGCGCGTCTTTGATGAAGAGACCGGAAAGGGCAAAACCCGCCTTCATTTTGAGGATGAGCTGAAGAAACCAAAGGGCAAAGGAAAGCTGCAATTTGAAGCGGATAAAACCGTCCGCAAGGTCGGTGACACCCTCGCTTCCGGCATTCACGGCAAAATCCATGAGGTCGAACAGGAAAACACGGCGGTTGAGGCGGCGCATAAAACGGAGATCGCCGCTGAGACTGCCGCTCGGCATTTCCGTCATCATCGGGAAAGCAGCGTCAACAAGCCTTATGAGAAGGTCTCCAAGCTGGAACACAAGGCGGATGCTGCTGATGCGAAGCTCCAATATGAGAGAAATCAGCAGGAGCATCCTGAGATGAAGAAGCAGAACATGAACAAGCACTACCAGAAGCAGAACATTAAGAAGGAGTATGCCGCCGCTCGAAATGCTGGGTCTCAGGCCGCCGGGACTGCCACAAAAAGTACCGGCAAGAAGCTCGGTGAGAAGGCGTCTGACAAGATCAAGGAGTTCTTTGAGAAGAACAAGAAGGTCTTCATCTGGATCGGCGTCGGAATTGCCCTTCTCGTTTTGCTCGGTGCCGGAATCAGCTCGTGTTCGATGCTTACTTCTACCGGCTCGTCGGTTATCGCTTCCTCTTATCTCAGCGAGGATGACGCGATGCTGGGCGCGGAGGCGCAGTATTGCCGGATGGAGCAAGAGCTGCAAAGCTATCTGGATAACTATGAAAGTAACCATGACTATGACGAGTATCACTTTGATCTGGATGATATTGAGCATGACCCCTATGTGCTGATCTCCATTCTCTCAGCTCTCCACGAGGGCGAGTTCACGCTGGATGAGGTGCAGGGTACGCTCCAAATGCTGTTTGAAAAGCAGTACATCCTCACCGAAGAGGTTATCGTCGAAACCAGATACCGAACGGAAACCGACACATGGACGGATGCAGACGGCAACACGCACACGGAAACCTATCGCGTCCCGTATGACTACTACATCTGCAACGTGAAGCTCGAAAACTTCAATCTCTCCCATGTCCCGGTCTACATCATGTCTCAGGAACAGCTTTCCATGTACGCAACGTATATGTCGGTGCTTGGCAACCGCGAGGATCTGTTCGGTGACTCTCCCTATGTGGACAAGTACATCACAAATCCGCCCGCTGACTACGATGTCAACCCGGAATACCTGAACGACGAGAAGTTTGCAACGCTGATTACCGAGGCGGAAAAGTATCTCGGCTATCCGTATGTGTGGGGCGGCTCCAATCCCGACACATCCTTTGACTGCTCCGGCTTTGTCAGCTATGTTCTCACGAACAGCGGTCTTGTGAACACCGGGCGGCTTGGCGCACAAGGGCTTTACAACGTCTGTACGCCGGTTTCAAAGGCGAATGCACAGCCCGGTGATCTCATCTTTTTCGTCGGGACGTATGACACCCCCGGTGTGTCCCACGTCGGCATTTACGTCGGTGATGGGGTCATGATCCACTGCGGCGACCCCATTCAGTACACATCCATCAATTCTTCCTACTGGCAGCAGCATTTCTACGCCTTCGGAAGACCCGCCTATTAAAAGAAAGGAGTTTTGCATGAATCCCAAGTATCAGAAAGTCCTCTCCGACATCGAGAAGGCTGAAAAGAAGAAGTCCGAAATCGAAGGGCAGCTCAAGGAGCTGTACGACAAGAAGACAGAGCTGGAAAACCTTGAAATCATCAACACCGTGCGCTCTATGGTGATGGACAAGGATCAGATCATGGCGTTCCTGTCTTCCATGAAGGGCGGCACCAAGCCCGCTGAAAATACGGAGGTAATCGACAATGCGTAAGAAGTTTCGTTTTCTGACCGTCCTTGCGGTCTGCGTCATGGTTCTGTCCTGCTTCTCGGTGACGGCGTTTGCCTACGCCGATGATACCGAGCAGAACCTTCCCGTTACGGAGGCAACTCAGCCCGAACAGCAGCCCGCAGTCACTCCCACGCCGGAAAAGCCGAAGGGTGAGCCGATTGACGATGAGGGCAACGCCTACACCCGCGACTTGCTCTATGACAAGGCAACCAACAAGCAGTTCATCACTGTCCAGACGAAGAACGGCAACACCTTCTTCATTGTCATCGACTACGATGCGCCCATCAACGAGGATGAGGAACAGTATCAGACGTACTTCCTGAACATGGTCGATGAGAGCGACCTGCTTGCGCTGCTGGATGAAGACTCTGCGGCTGCTCTGACCACTTGTAACTGCAAGGAAAAGTGCGCTGCCGGTCAGGTCAACACCGACTGCCCGGTCTGCAAGGCCAACATGAGCGAATGCACCGGCACAGCCCCCGTTACACCTGAGCCGGATAAGGATGCAGAAACCGATGTCCCCGCGCCCAAGCCCGAGAAGAAGTCCAACATCGGCATGATCCTCGTCATCTTCGTTCTTGCCGGTGCTGCGGGTGCAGCTTATTACTACATCAAGTTCGTCAAGGGCAGAAAGCCCAAGGATGAGGATATGGACTTCTTTGATGATGAAGGCTACGAGGAAGAGCCGTACATCAACGAGGATGATGAGCCGCAGATTGCGGAGGATGCTGAAACGGATGGTGATGAAGATTGATCTTAGTCATTGCTGAAAAGCCCAGCGTTGCCCAGTCCATCGCAAAGGTGCTGGGCGCAACGTCCCGAAAGGACGGCTATATGGAGGGCGGCAATTACATTGTTTCGTGGTGCTTCGGTCATCTGGTGGAGCTGGCAGATGCCAGCTCCTACGATGAGCGGTATGCCAAGTGGCGGTATGACGATCTGCCCATTGTTCCGGAAAACTGGATGTTCGAGGTCACAAAGGACAAAGCCCAGCAGTTCAAGGTGCTGTCCGCTCTCATGAAGGACAAGCGCGTCACCGAGCTGGTCTGTGCAACCGATGCAGGACGCGAGGGTGAGCTGATCTTCCGGCTGGTCTACAACAAAGCCGGATGCACCAAGCCCTTCAAGCGTCTGTGGATCAGTTCGTTGGAGGACTCCGCCATCCGCGAAGGCTTCAACCATCTCCGGGACGGCAAGGAATATGACCGTCTCTATGAAGCGGCACTCAGCCGCTCGAAGGCGGACTGGATTGTCGGCATCAACGGCACCCGCCTTTTCACCACGCTCTATCACAAGAAGCTGGTGGTCGGGCGCGTTCAGACGCCGACCCTTGCAATGCTGGTGGAGCGCGACGGGAAAATCTCCATGTTCCAAAAGGAGAAGTATTTCAACGTCCACGTTGGCAAGGGCGATCTGACCGCCGATCTGGAAAAGGTCAAAACCGAAGAGGAAGCAAAAAGAATTGCGGCGGCTTGCGAGAAAAAGCAAGCCGTCGTTTCTTCTCTCAAGCGGGAAACAAAAACCGTCAATCCTCCGAAGCTCTATGATCTGACCACCTTGCAGCGCGAGGCAAACCGATACTACGGCTTCACTGCCCAGCAGACGCTCGATCTCGTACAAACACTCTACGAAAAGAAGCTCCTGACCTATCCGCGCACGGACAGTCAGTTCATCACGGACGATATGGAAGACACTGCCCGTCAGGTCATTTCCATCGTCTGCCGCCAGCTTCCGCTTTTCTCCGGCGTTTCAGTTACTCCGGACATTGCCCGCGTAACCGACAACAGCAAGGTCACGGATCACCACGCCATTCTCCCGACCGTCCAGCTTGAAAAGCAGGATGTTTCCGCGCTGCCGCAGTCGGAACAGAAAATCCTCAATCTTGTCGGGATGCGCCTTCTGTGTGCGACCGGCGAGAAGCATACCTACGCAGAAACGCAGATCACGCTCTCTTGTGAGGGCTATTCGTTCAAAACCAAGGGCAAGACCGTCGTGCAAAACGGCTGGAAAGCCGTCGAAGAGCTGTTCAAGGCTTCCCTCAAGACGAAGGAAAAGGACGATCCTGCGAAGTCCCTACCCGAAGTCCATGAGGGCGATATGCTGGATGGTGTGTCTGCCAGTGTCACCGAACACTTCACAACGCCTCCGAAGCAGTACACGGAAGACACGCTCCTGTCCGCAATGGAGACTGCCGGAAACGATCAGTTCGACGATGACACCGAGAAGAAAGGTCTCGGCACTCCCGCGACCCGCGCCGGTATCATTGAGAAGCTGGTGAAATCCGGCTTTGCAGAGCGCAAGGGCAAATCCCTCATTCCCACGAAGGACGGCTGCAACCTCGTCTGCGTCCTGCCGGAACAGATTACGTCACCCGCAATGACAGCGGAATGGGAAAACGCGCTCATGGAGATTGAGCGCGGCAACGCGGATGCGGACGCTTTCCTAAGCGGCATTGTCCGGATGACCGGCGATCTCGTGAAAGCCTATCCGTTTCTCTCCGATGCCGAAGCCCAGCGTTTCGGTACAGGCAAGGAGGAAATCGGCAAATGTCCCCGCTGTGGCTCTCCGGTCTACGTCGGCAAGGGCAATTTCTACTGCTCGAACAAGGCTTGCTCCTTCTGCCTGTGGGAAGACAACAAGTTCTTTTCCAGCAAGAAAAAGAAGCTGACCAAGAGGATTGCAAAGGAGCTGCTGGACAAGGGCTGGTGCCGCGTGACCGGGCTTTACACGCCGAAGAAGCCCCAGCTCTACGATGCAGTGATCCGGCTGGATGACAGCGGCGGCCAATACGTCAGCTTCAAGATGGAGTTTGACCGATGAACCGTCCGAAGTATGTTGCCTCTTGCAGCGGAGGCAAAGACAGCGTAGCGACGCTCCTGCTGGCAGCACAGCACAATGAGACGCTGGACGAGGCAGTTTTCAGCGAAGTCATGTTTGATCAGGACACAAGCGGTGAAGTCCCGGAACACCGGGACTTCATCTATGACCGGCTCAAGCCCTTCTGCGAAAAGGAGCTGGGCATCAAGTTCACCATTCTCCATGCAGACAAGACCTACGATGACGTATTCCATCATGTCATCACCCGCGGACCGCATAAGGGCGAGGTTCGCGGCTTTGCATGGGCTGGTATGTGTGCAGTCAATCGTGACTGCAAAATCCCGCCAGTCCGCAAGTACAATGCCGCACTCTCGCCGGACACTGTGAGCTATGTCGGCATCGCGGAGGATGAGCCAAAACGCCTTGCTCGTCTGGATGGAATAACGAAGGTCAGTCTGCTTGCCAAATACGGTATGACCGAGGCGGACGCCTACAAGCTCTGTCAGGAACACGGGCTGCTTTCCCCAATCTACGCTCACTGCCGAAGAAACGGCTGCTGGTTCTGTCCCAACGCCAGTGACTCGGAGCTGCTGCACATGGTCACAAAGCACCCGGATATGTTTGACCGGCTGATTGAATGGGAGAACGAGGATAACATCTTCCATCGTCGGATGATGCGCAGAGAAACCCCGTCTGAGGTAAAGGCTCGTTTATTGAGCAAACCCCAGACGGGCTTTTCTTCGCCCAAAAGCAAATAAGAAATGGAGGTTTGAGATGGCTGAAAACAAAAATGCACAGCAAGTCCGCGAGATTACGGACAAGCTGGAACAGGGCATCAAGGAGCTGTTTGAATCCGAGCGGTTCAAGGAATATCTCCGCACGATGTCCAAGTTCTACAACTATTCCTTCAACAACACGCTGCTCATTGCAATGCAGAAGCCGGAAGCAACCTACGTTGCCGGTTATACCTCGTGGCAGCGTAACTTTGACCGTCAGGTCATGAAGGGTGAAAAGGGCATCAAGATTCTTGCACCCGCGCCGTACAAGGCGCAGGAAGAGCGCGAGAAGATTGACCCTTTGACGCAGAAGCCGGTGATCGGCGCAGACGGAAAGGCTGTCACGGAAACGGTCGAGGTTCTGCGTCCTGCCTTCAAGGTGGTGAGCGTGTTCGATGTCTCCCAGACGGACGGCAAGGAGCTTCCGGACATTATCGTCGATGAGCTGAAAGGCACGGTTGAAAACTACGAGGCGTTCTTCGATGCGCTCAAGCAGGAGTCTCCCGTCCCCATTTGCTTTGAGGATATTCCGGGCGGCGCAAAGGGATTCTTCTCGCCGGTTGAAAGCCGCATTGCCATTCAGGAGGACATGAGCGAAATCCAGACGGTCAAAACCGCCATTCATGAGATCGCCCACGCAAAGCTCCACGCCGTCAAGCCGGATGAGAAAACCACCCCAGAAGATAAGAAGGATCGGCACACCAAGGAGGTTGAGGCGGAAAGCGTTGCCTACACCGTCTGCCAGCGTTACGGCATTGAAACCTCGGACTACTCCTTCGGCTACATCGCCGGTTGGTCTTCCGGTAAGGAGACCAAGGAGCTGAAAAGCTCTCTGGACACCATCCGCAAGACGGCGGCTGAAATGATCGAGGGCATTGACGCCAAGCTCAAGGTGCTGCTGGCAGAAAAAGCGCAGTCCGCAGAGAAGGAAAGCGAAATGCCCGCAGAGCCGATGTCGGAAGTCCCCATTTACCGCGAGACGGCAAATTACGCCTATGAAGCCGGTGAGGTGGAAGCATATCGTGCCTCCCTTGCTGCAAACGAGGAATGCAGCAGAGCGATTGAAGCGGCAATCAGCTCCAACTATGGTGATAACCGGCTGGATGCGGATGCCGCCGTGAAAAGTGTCCTTGAGCAATTCTCTCCGGAGCGCGTCCGGTACGTCCTCGCAAACACCATTCAGCAGAAAGACTTCGACGGGCGCATTCCGCAGTCTCTCAAGGAGTGGGCAAAGAGCGTTGAGGTCTGCCCTGAGAATGCCTCTCGCTTCCTTGTGGATAAACCCAATCCCGGACTGACCGCCCTTTTCGTCGATGCGTTCCGTCAGCAGACTGAACCTAAGAAGGAAGTCACTTCTGAGAAAACAGAGGAAAGAGACCCGGAGGTCGTTGCATGGGAAAGCGATGAGATTACCTCTATTGAGGTAAAAACCGTGGAGGTCAAGTCTCCCTTTGCGCCCTTGCCGGAGGAAGCAGAGAAAGCGCCCAAGGCACACCGCCTGACTGCCGAAGAGAAGGAGATCAAAGCCGCCGTCATGGACACGCTCAAGGGACAGATCGCCTATAACAACGACGGTATGCGGGCGTCCTATCGCGCCTCTAACCACTCTTTCAATCTGCTGGCACGAAGCGGCGTCAAAATTGAGGGCAACACGGTCACGCAGAACGGTGAGCCGCTGTTCAAAATCCATCGCCGTCATGCGACGCGGAAAATGCAGGGCTGCTATCGTGAGCTGATGCCGACGCTGGAATACGTCAAGCAGGAGCAGAAGCAGGAAAAGCCCTCCATCCGTGATCAGCTCAGGACTGCTGCAAAACAGCAGCCGGAGCAGAAATCTCCGGTCAAATCCAAAACGCACGACATGGAGTTGTGAGAAAGGAGACGCATGAAGAAATACACAGACGTTGACATCATTGCGGAGCTGCAGAAGCTCGTGGACAGTCATGTAGACAGCTACAAGGAAGACTTCGACATCGACAAGCGCATCATCCGCCGCGCCGCCGAAAGCCAGAATCCCGAAGACAAGACGCTGATGTGGTTCTGCCGCCCGCACGGAACGCACTGCCTCAACGAAAATCAGGTCTTCATTCAGGGAACGCGGGATCACAACACCTTCCGTTTCTATGCGGAACAGACCTACGACGAGTGCGTTGCCCGCGTCATTGTCCCGAAAACCGTCAAGCGCGGCAAGGTGTTCGGAGATGTCTTTGAGATCAACTACCGGGAACAGGCGGCAAATGTGGCGCAGAACGCGGTTGCGCCAGATCATGACCGGTTGACCTTCGCAGACGGCTATGTGCTGGACGCACCCTGCCGCAGCAGCTTCGATGCAGCAATGGCTCTGGTCGGTGAGCATGGCGGCGTCAAAACCCGCCAGACGCTCCCAAAGGATGCGGAGGCTCTGTCAGAAGTGTTGACCAAGCAGAAAAGCCGCCGTGACAGACTGCCGGAGGCAGATAGGACAGAGGTGCTTTCGCCGCTCCCCGTCGCAGAACTCCGCAAATATGAGGCAGTCAAAAAGGCTCATCCGGATGCGCTGGTCTGCTTTGCTCAGAACGGCTATTTTGAGCTGTACGGCAAGGACGCAAAGAAAGCCGCGCCGCTTCTCGGCACAAAACTCCTTGAAAAGAAAGTGCGCGGCAAGCCTTCCGTGCCGGTTACTGGTTTCCGTGAAAGCGCATGGGTAGCTGCATCAAAGAAGCTCTGGCAGTCCGGAGCGGATGTCTTTCTCAGCAAGGACGGCGAGACCTTTAAGGAACTCAAAGCCGCAGATTACATTCCTGTCGGCGCAACGCTGAATGTGGATGGGATCAAGTGCAGAATCGACGCGGTTGATTTTGCAGCTGATGAAGTCCGGCTGACCAACATCGAGGACAAGAAGCGCCCCATTCGCTTTTCTGAGAGCATCCAGTACGTCCGCTCCTATGTGGAGGATGCCGGAACTGCCATCTATGACACCATTCCGAAGAAGCCCGCTGTCCGTGAATCCATCCGCGACAAGCTGAAATCCGCACAGAAAGCCCAGCCGCCTCACACACCGAAGCCACAGAAAAACAAAGGAAAGGATATGGAACTCTGATATGAAGAACTTTACCGTGGAAGAAACCAACCTGATGTGCTGCTTCAACACGTCCAGCCGGAAGCGGCTGATCGACGATATGAAGAGCGTCACTCTGAACGACATGGACAGTGAGATCGCAGAGCTGATGTATAAGACCATCCGGAAGCTCGAATCCATGAGCGACGCGGAGTTTGAGGAACTGTATATCATGCCGGACGGCATGGTAGATGACTGAAAGGAGGATGCCTATGCCCGTATTAGACGGTGATTTTGAAGCCTTCGTCACGAACCTTGGCAAGTACAACGAGGGTATGCTGGTCGGTGAGTGGGTGAAGCTGCCCACCACCGAGGAAGAGATGCAGAAGGTCTTTGAGCGCATCGGGATCGGCAAGCAGGATGAGTTCGGTCAGCCCTATGAAGAGTGGTTTATCACCGACTATGAATGCCCGATCTACGGCGTTCAGAAGATGCTTGGCGAGTACGAGAGCCTTGATAAGCTCAACTATCTCGCTGCTTTGATTGACGAGCTTTCCCTGAGCGATCAGGAAAAGCTCGCTGCCATTATGGAGGCTGGCTGCGATGAGGTCAGCGACATCGACGATCTCATCAACCTGACGTTCAATCTGGACTGCTACGACATCATGCCCGGTATCAACGACGAATCCGATCTCGGCTACTATTACGCCCACGAAGCCGGTATCTACTCCGAAAAAGATCTCGGTCCTCTGGCAAATTACATCGACTATGAACGCTATGGGCGCGACATTGCGATGGATGAGCAGGGACGCTTCACCGATGAGGGCTATGTCCGTGTCGCAAGCGAGAGGTGGGACAGGCAGTTTGACGGTGAGCTTGATGATATTCCCGACGAATACCGGATCACCGGCTCAGGGGAAACCGCCGAGCGTGACAGCACCATCGCCGTTCTCATCGTCGAGCCGGGAAAGGAGCCTTATGTGAAGGAGATTGACTCCGGTCTGGAGTCCTTGCAGCATGAGGTCGGCGGCTGCATTGAGGCGATTTATCCCTACGAAGACCCGGTTGCCTTAGTCTGCAACGAGGAAGGCAAGCTGG
>OGML01001575.1_pt1 | contig 18977 bp, 18 predicted proteins | sample 1572951 | NCBI WGS metagenome assembly OGML01 (sample SAMEA2581883, study PRJEB24529) | metagenome | biome: Human gut stool | place: China | collected 2011 | reverse complement strand
GCTATGCCGGAGGATACCACGCTAGCACCCCGTGGAGGTGCTATTTTATTTCCATAGTGATTATCATAGCAATGTTATTATTTATTGGTTATGTTGATTTGTCAATCATATATATTATCTTATTATTGGTCGGAATGGTGGTATGCTTTGCTTTTGCCCCTGTCGAAGATAAAAACAAGCCTTTAGACAGAGATGAAATTAGCGTATTTAAAAAAAGAGCCTATTTGATCTTATCAATAGAATTTTTCATATGGCTAGCAGTATCAGTGATTTTTCAGCCAGTAGAAAAAACTATTCCTATTGTTATGTTTACGGAATCTCTAATGTTGGTCATTGGGAAATTAAAACTCAGCAAATATTCGTGATTGGAGTGTTAATACCTATGGATTATGAAGATTACTACTATGAATCTAGAAGTAGATATTATGACGCTTGTTCTGAAGTTAATAACTATGAAAACAGAGCAAATGAGCTGAGGTCTCAGAGACAAAGAAAAATTATATATATCAATCAGCTCAAATCAGATTTAAAAAGACATCAAAAAGTGTTGTCAGAGCTAAATGCAGCTTTAAAAAAAGACTCCATACTTCAAGATGATATAAAATCGATCAATAATAAAATCGATTCAGCTTCTGAAAATTTCGGCAAAATGGCAAGTTCAAGTTCAGTTGCCAACAAGAGTTTGAGTAGCGTTTACAGTTCAGAATCAATGAAAAGTCAGAATACTTTAAACAATATTTTCTCAAATCTCAGGAACAAGAAAAATACGGTAAATAATAAAATTTCCGAGTTAGAAGAAAATATAAACCGTGCAGAATCAGAATTACAAGATATAAATTCAGGGATAGATACGGCTTGCTCGGCAGCCTCGGATTGGCGAAATGTACGACGGAATGCGTCATATGATATGGAGTATTACAGACGCAAGATGTACGAAGAGGAATAGTATATATGGCGACGATTACTTTATATTCAGGCAAGATAAACCAGATGTCAAGTTTGATAAATAAAGCAAAAATATCGGTCAAAAGCTATAAATCAGACTTGAAATCGCTGAAATCAAGGGTGCTTTCCATAGATGAAAGCATATGCGACGTCGATGATGTTATCAGTTCGATAAAATCATCAACGAAAACGCAGGAAGATAAGATAGAAACTCTGGAAAATCTAAAACAGGACATAAATGATTTTATATCTGACGTTGTACGAATTGACGGAGACGCCGCAGAAGCGATAAATAAAAGTAAAGACGATTTTTATAATAAATACGAATACCTGACACCAGAATGTGAAAAAAGCCGTTGGGAGAAATTCAAAGACGGCTGCAAAAAAGTCGGCGAATGGTGCAAGGAGCATTGGAAAGAAATTGTTATAGTAATTGGCGCTGTGTTGATAATTACAGCAATTGTAATCACGGGATTTACATCGTTAGTTCCGCTATTGACTTTTTTGGGATTGTCTGTAAAATTAGCTACAGTGGTAAGTGTGACCGTTTGTGGTATCGCTTTTCTTGCTTCAAGTATTTACTTACTTGGATATCCACTTAATATTCTTGGTAAGATATTCAAAAGTGACACTTTAAAAACTATATCATTTGGTTTAAGGCATCCGATAATATCTCTTCAAATTGGAAAAGTTAAGCCTGGAGTGGGAAATACTAATATTAGTACAAATGCCTCTCGTTTTGCAAATGCATTTGATTTTGAAGATAATGATGCTCAAGAAGGATCAGAAGTAAATGCTTTTCGACACACTTTTTGGATTTCAATTATAACAAGTAAGTGGGGAGAGAATATAGGCTTACAAGTTGGTAATGCTCATGAAAAAAATCAAAACGTTATTCATGAAATCAAAGATATATACTCGCATAGGTTTAAAACTTTAGGTGATGCTGATCAAGCAGTTGATTTGTTAAATAATGTTATTGGACGGGAGATTGGAAAAACAACATCAATTGATAGTACATCCAAAGATATAGCAAAAAAAGTATTAGATTACTATTATACAAATGGATTAAATATTGTGAAGGAAACTGATGATGGACATTATGTGATTGTAAAAGAACGACTTTCATACGAACGATACAAAGATGATTTAATTATATTGGAAACACTTGATGAAAACGGATTTCCACCAGATAATAAATACTATAATAAAAAAGGTGATTGAATTGGTCAAGAAATATATTAGAGTAATTTTGATTGGAGTATTGTGTATGGGAGTTATACTGAGCATTTTTTCAATAATAAATTATCGTCATTCAAAATCGTTAAAGGATAAAATTATAAAAAAATGTAATGATGATACCGAGATTATTATACATATGTCTGATTTTACTGGCTTTGAATGGGATAAGTGTATTGTATATGGACCGTCAACGCAAACGAAAGATATATGTGATGCATTTGATATAAATTATAATACATATCTCGATTTAAATTATGGGATTATTTTCATTGATAATAACAATGTTACTTATGAAGAATTTTTCAAAGTCTCAGATTATGATTTTACAAATAAAATTCCAGAATTTATTATTTATCCATATAGACAAAACGAAAGTACGCAAGTAAAATATGCAAGTTTTGAAAAGAATGAAGCGGAATTTAAATGTATAAAGAAACATTCTGATAATGGCTATTATTATAGGCTTTACCCTATTAATTAAGGCGACATCGCACAAAGATTTTGTGTTACACTTGATTTTAAATAAGAGCATAAAGTGGTAACAAATGATCCAACGGCAACAACGGCTGTATATTGGTGAGCAGAATGGTATGCGTTTTTGAAAAACAATTAAGGTTAGATGAGATGGAATATTTATTATTTGAAATATTGTATTGAGGTTTAAACTATGAGAAGATGCGAACCACTAAACACATAAGAAACAAACAGATAATTGAACTTAGAAAACATATGGCACTATTGAAAATGGTTTTGCACCTTGTCAATGCTATATACTATAAATTAGGAAATGATTATTGCAAAGCAATAAAAAATAACATTACATCAATAATAAAAAATGATCCTGAATATGCCGTAAAATATTACAATTCATTACTTGCTGAGGATAATTTTGAGTCAAATTCATGTTACGAAAGAGTTCTCAAACTATTGAATTATATATTTGCTGTGATTGATCTGGATTTGTCAGAAGAAAAGTTTGATATACCTCATTTGAATATTCTGTTTAGAGCAGCTCATAATTTGCCGATATGTATGCTGAAAAAGGGTTACCTGGACAAATCGTATGTTCACAACATATCTGAGGCAGAATGTGTAGATTATTCATTATCCAATATGGATGTGAAACTAAGAAATGAAGTTCTAGGTTTTATATGATCATTTGAAAGATAAAATACAGGAGGTTTAAAAGTGAATATATGGCAACTATTACTTTATACGCAGGCAAAGTAAATCAGATGTCAAGCCTGATAAACCACGCAAGAAAGGCAGTAAAAGAATATAAGTCTGATTTGAAATCACTGAAATCAAAAGTGCTTTCCATAGATGAAAGCATATACGACGTTGATGATGTTATCAGCTCGATAAAATCATCAACGCAGACCCAAGAGGACAAAATTGAATCACTTGAGTCATTGAAAGAAAATATTAATGAATACATTTCTGATGTTATGATTATTGACCAAAATGCGGCTGATGCTATCAATAAAAGCAAGAATGATTTTTATGATAAATATGAATACCTGAAACCGGATATTGAAAAAAGCTGGTTGGAAGAGAAATGGGATAGTGCTTGTGAGTGGTGCAAAGAAAATTGGCAGTCAATAGTTAGTGTGTTTGTGACTATTGTCATTGTTGTCGGTATTGTTATATTGAGTATTTCAACATTTGGAACGGCAATTCCAGTAATTGCTGTTGGTGTAGTTGGAGCAATCGTAGGCATTTCAGGTCAATTAATTAGTGATATTATTTCATGTGCGATAACAGGCGATTGGGATGGTAACTGGCAATCATATATTGGATCAGCGATAGGCGGTTTTGCTGGCGGTGTTTTATTATTGCTTACTAATCCAATTGCTGCTTGTTCAGCAGAGGCGGCAATATCAACGTTTTTTGGCGAAAATCTTGAAAATATCACTGGGGGACAAAAACGATCGACTTTTGAAATATTATTTGATACTGGTTTAAGCACAGGAACAGCGGCTTTTTTTAGTGTTGCTTTAAGTAAAATTACTGGAAAGCTTTCAAAAACTCTTTCGAAAAAATTTCCGGTGTTCAAAAGACTTTCAGGCATAAATAGCTATGATGCTTCATTTAAAATGGTAATAACAAAATTAAAACAGGGAAGTATTAAAAAATTTCATTATAAAACAATTAGAAATGGTGTAATTTCAGGACTTTCTGAAGGTGCATTGGAAAATATAGCAAGTGGTTTTTTGATGGGATTAAGGAATGGTATGACGAATGGAGAGAGTTGTCACAAAATTAATAAGAAATGAAGAAGGTCTGATCAATGAAATCAAAATCGAAATTTACTGTGAAGATACCGTCAGAGATTTATAAAGGTGAAGTTTTTATAACTGCTTTTTTCATTGTTTTAAACGTAATGTATACGATTTTTGGTAATCCTCCTCATTTCCCTATGTATATTTCAACAATATTATTCATTTTTATTCCAATAGCTATTTCATTATTGTGGATAAGAAAATTAAAAATTGTAGTAAGTGGCAGCAAAATAACCGTTAGGAAGATTTTGGGATTCAAATATAGTGTTGATGTTTCAGAAATAACAAAGATAAAATGGATAATTAATGATACTAGATTAGGGGTTAATGAAAAAATTTTAATTTATGTGAACTCTGAGCATTTTGCTGTTGAAACTCTTATGGACGGATTTGAAATAATGTCAGAATATCTTTTGAAAAATGTTGATCCTGATAAAATAATTTATATTAATAAAAAATAGAACATTTGGCAATAAAATAATCGGAATATGTTGTGCGTATTGACGGCGAAATCACTGATTAGATTGAAAAAGCAATAAAATATATTATAAATATCAAGAGTGCTTTTAACTGGAAATGGTATATGTTTTTTTGTGATAGAAAGGTATCTAAAAATCAAGGGATTGAGAAAGTAAATGAGTAATGAAATAATCGGAACAAAATTCAAGTACACGGTAGATACATCGTATGGCATAAATCAAGACGGATTTATTGCAATAGGTACGGAAAGCATAGTATACAGGGGACTGAAAACTGCTGATAAAGGCGGTCTTCAGTTTTCCTGTGTTTTGAAATTCAAGCCCAAATATGTTTATGTAAACGGAACGAAAATTGACAGAGTCAAGGTTTTCAAGGACGAGGAACTGAAAATTTTCGAGAATCTTCAGGAATGCAGATCAATAGTCCGTATCTATGACGTTATCGAAAGCCTTGGCGATTTCAGCCTGCCATGCGATAAAATAAAAAGCGGGGTGATAAACGCCTCGGGATATTTCTGCGTTGTTGAAGAATATATCGACGGCTGGTCGCTTGAAGAGTACTGCCGGCAGGAACGGTGGAAACTCAGAAAGATCGAACAGCTTGAAAACAATCTCAGCAAAGTCGTAGATTACCATGAATACACGGAAGATGAAAAGAGCTTTGTTAATCTAAGCTATTACAAGAATTACGACAATGTTCTGAAATATCAGAGCGAGATATTTCAGTTTATGATAAACCTTTGCGAGATACTTGAATTTGTAACGGAAAAGAAAAATATTCTGCATCTTGATATTAAGCCGGAAAATATAATGGTGACCAAGTACGGTAAGGAGCTTGTTTTAATAGATTTCGGAAGATCAAAAAGAATTACCAAAGCCGACAGATTTGCAGTCAGCGATCTTGCAAAAGTAAACTATAATGACAACGAATCCATAGAAAAAATGTATCAGTACGGAACGCTGGGATATGCCGCTCCTGAATGCTATGCTGAAGCGGCGGACGATTCGCAGTTTCCGTTCAAGCAGCATTTTGAGCCGGGGAAAATGTCTATTTAAAGCGATATATTCTCATTCGGAGCAACTTTCTGGGAGTGCCTGAATATATTTGAGTTAGTTACTAAGAGCGAAGAATTTTCTAAAGAAAGTCATGATTTTTACAAGAATCATTTTCTTAATGATGCAGCATATTGTAGCCGAGATCTGACGATTACTTATCTGCATTATCATAAAAAGCTTGAGAATATCATAAAAAAGTGTACTAAAGAACGCAACAAGAACTATCTAAATCTAAATAACGATGATTTTTATCACTCATACAGAACGCTGAAAAAGGATATTGAAGAAGCTAAAAATTCTGCTCCTACGATTGTTAGAGCCGAAAATATCAAGGTAAGAAACGCTTTCACTATGTTTGGTGTTATGCTTGCCGTATGCGTTACATTTTTGATGATCTTCATTATTTACAGAGCGGTAGGTTTCGGTATTGCCGAGGATAAATGGGACAGCCTTACAGCAGATTATAACGTTACACAATTTTATAAGCTTGAAACTATAGCAAATGACCTGATCAAAACCGCCCCTAATGGCAAAACGGATGATACATATTCCAAGATAGCTGCGTTTACATATTCCGACGGAGATATTGACGAACAGGAAGCGGCAATGCTTGTGGATTTGCTTGGAAAGATGTCAAATAGTGAGTACATGTGTAGATATATCGACGAATTGATGCAGAATGCCAATACAAAGAATTTTAAGGAGATTTCAACAGACATTGTGAAACTCAATACAGAGTATAACTGTGCAGGATATGAGTTGGCAAAAGCAATTTATAACACAGAAGTTGGAAAGACTGAGATTATTGGTTCTTATGAAACTTTGAAAAAATACAAGGACGATCATGCGTTTAAAAATGCTGTTATAAAGCTGAAAAATGTGTTGGATAATGACGAAAGCATTAGAATGATCTCAGAACATGAAAATACTACCAGAGTAGAAATAAAAAATTATTTTAAGGAAATTGGGTGAAATATATTATGAGTATTTCAAAAAAGTTTTTTGAAAAGCATATGCTGATTCATTATGTCCTAAGTGCGTTTTTTAAAGCATTATTAGTTTCTGTACTGTTTTTTGCTGTGCTATTTGCATCTTTACAAATAACAGGGAAATACACTGCTGTTGAAAATATGCTTGATTTGAAGTATGATTCACCGTGGATAATAGGACCTCTTCTGATTGCCGCAACACTAGCCGTTCTTTCGTTTATTGTAGGTATGATATTGTATTTGTATAAATACAAAAGAAACAGTTATAAAGGCGAGTTTTACAAAGCATTGGCTGGTGCGTTGAATGAAAATATAAAACAGGGTCGATAATTATGAAGTTAAGGGTATTGAATATTATATCTGGAGTCTTGTTTTTTATTTCTTCGTCAAGTTTGCTTATTATCCCATTTCTTGCTTTTGATGATAACCTATCTGTTTCGGCATATGCTGTCGCTTTGTTGTTCTGGGGCGGATCAATATCGGGAATAATTATTCAAATAATACTCTTTGTGACCTGTAAAAAGTATACTAAAGTCAAGGAGTCGAAAACAAGACAAATAGTCGGAGTTATATTTCTAATATCGGTTTTTGTACTGATTCCTATTATGGCTTTCTGGAGAGATAATGAATTTGCTCTTTCCATAAATTTATTTTTATTACTGTTTTCCATAGAAATATATTTTGTAATAAAAAGAATGGAGTGTTTAAAATGAGAAAAAAATTTCTGTCTGTTTTTATTGCAATGCTTTTAATTATGAATTGCTTCCCTTTGTCTGTAATAGCCGAATTTGAAGGCAGTACCGACCCGATCGAGGTTTTCTTGGAGGAGGGGTTTGCCGATAAAATAACCGTTGAAGATAAGGAGTATGATGGAAAACTTACGGCGATTGTTCATTGTGAAGATGTGACCCTAATAAATGCGAATACAATGGAACCAGTTGCAGGATATGATGTTTATCTTGCGTGCAATGGGGAGTTTGAGAGAAAAGATGCTTCTGATGAACAGAATAAAGTGACCGTATCAAAATTCTGTCTTGAAGGTAATGATAGGAATAAATTTAAACTTTCAGGAAACTATGATGTCGTAGAAAAATACGCATACATTACCCCAAAAGAATTAAAAGTTATTCCCAAAGAAACATGGATTTATTATGGTCAGGCAATCCCTGAGAATTTTGAATATACCGTTGAGCAGCCCGAAGAATATAATGTGGATTTAAATGTTAAAATCGCAGTGCAGGGTGAACCGAAAAATATAGGCGAATATGATTATGTTATCCTTGAACAGACGTCTGATAATCCTAATTATATAGGAAAGATATCTGAAAGCTCCAAATTTAGGATCAAAGAATATTCTCCAGAAGAAAAATATTTACTTAATGATGAAACATATTATTCAAATCATGCAAAACTAACTGCTCCTGACGGTTTTGAAATAAGTTCAGACGGAAATAATTTTAGCAATTATATTATAGTTGATTTAGAGGAAACTACAGTTAATCATAAAAAACAGGTTTCGTATTATTTACGAAATGTTAATGATGGGGCTATAAGCAGGGAGCTTAAACATAGTTATTGCTGCAGCACCAGTAGTCCTGAAATTGTAGGTGCTAAAATATCAAAGGTCAAATCTGATAGTTTCTTGGGATCTTTTCCATTTGGAATTGTAAGTAATGATAATGTGATGCTAACAATTACTGCCAAGGGGACAGGTGTAGATCAAGAAACATTAATATATTTAAACGGTGAAAATGGATATAGTCAATATTGTTCAGCAAAATTATGCACAGAAAGTAATGGTGTATATTACTACACTGCAGAGTTTAATATCAAAATGCCCGACAGCAAGTTTTTTAGAAGTAGTTTTGAAACATATGCAAAAAATAAAGCAGGAAGAGGCAACGAAGAAGAGCTTAATATCGAATTTGATAATGAAAGCAGCAATGTTTTAATTCTGGATAAGATTTCTCCAAAAGTTGAGTCTATGCAGATCGTTTATCACAATAATGAAGGTTACGTCGAAGCAACAGGGACTTTAAAAGATAGTGAATCTGGTATTGATACAATAGAATATTTTTGGAATCTTAAAGAAGATAATAAACTTGTAAAATACGGTATAAATGACAATGGAGAATGTGAATATACCAAAGTGCCAAATGGAGACGTTAATTTTTCAGTAAAATTAAAATACGATGATGCACCGATTGAAAAATATCCCTATGAATTAAAATTAAAAATTACGGATAATGCCGGAAATTTCAATGAGGATCTATATAAATACAGCAATGCCGAAAACGGACGAGATACCCAGCCTCCGAATATAGAAATCAAGGGCTTTCGTACAAAGGGTAGTGCAGAATATAAGGATTGCGTTAATTTTCTGAAATTCGGTAATTATGCTAGAGATGATATTGAACTTGTGGTCGAAGCTAAAGATATATCTGAAACGGATTATGTTACAGGCGTTGGAAGTGTATCTTTATGTAATGGTGACAGCGTAATTGAAGAACTTAACAGTTCCAATGCAGCGAACGAGTATGTGTTTGTAATTTCAAAAAACACAAGGATCGATAATATGGTCATAAGGGCCGCAGATAAAAATGGTTTCTCTAATACGGCCAATGTAATAGACCAAATAACTGAAATGAAAGAGAATACACTCGTAGTTGAAAATGATCCGCCTGAAGTCTCCTTTGATACTTCTAAATCATCGACAATCGAAGATAATGGAGAAAAGATATATTGGTACAACACAGGCGATAGCATATTTTCTGTGAAAGTGACAGACGTTAATGAGAACGATAAGGTTTGCAGTGGCCTTGCAAGTGTAAAAATTATTGATGAGCATAATGGAATAATTAATGTCTTGGATGATAAAAGTTTTTCTGAAAATCAGGAGAATGATTACAGCTTTTCAACAGAAATATCAAAACTTTCTGAGGGTATACATTATATTAAGGTAGAAACAACTGATAACGCAGGGAATAATTGTGGTAATTATCCTGCCGTAATGGTGATAGGAGTTGATACAAAGAAACCTGTAGGAAAAACATCTATTGAAGGGCCTGAACCAGTTGATATTAATGGTGATAAATGGTTTGACAAAGATCAAATCATAGAATTTCGTGTTGACGCTGAACCAGATGTTTCGGGTATTAAAGATATCACGTTGGACATAAACGGAATAAAAAAGACGTTTACGGAGAATGAAATAAAAAGTAATGAACATGGATATTGTGTCACTGCTGATACAACAGGTATAGAAATTGATGATAAACATAGATATGTTGTATCAGGAACAATTACAAATGTTGCTGGGTCTTGCAGTGAGTTAGCAGTGTGTACTGCATATGTAGATTGTAAAAATCCTGTTATAGAAAAGTTTACAGTAGAGAAAAAGAGCTCTGCTTTAGATAAAATTCTGAACGTGCTTTCATTTGGAGTATATTCAAATGACGATTTGATTTTTAAGGTATCAGTTAGTGATGATATTCATGACAGTGGTATTGATAATGTAAAAATTAAGTACAATGGTATAGATGAGCAGGCGTTGATGACAAGGGAAAGTGATAAGACCTACTCTTACATAATACACAAAAACACCAAGGTCTTTCAGAGCAATCTTATAGTTACTGCATATGATAAATATGGTAAAAAAAGTCTAAGTTGCCCCAATATAGAAAATGCAGATCAAGGTAAAGGAGTATCCGATAATGTATTCGCTATGATCGAAACTGAAAAGCCGAAAGTCACTATCAGTAAACCTAAAGGCGACGGGATAGTACGAAATGATAAGCAAATCTGGTTTAATTCCAATAAAGATATCAGTATAACTATTTACGATAAGGATTCGGGCATTCGCAATGCAGATATAAAAGTAAACGGAATTGATGTAACTGCTGATAAAAACGGCACCATAATTCCAAAAATCTCGACAACTGAGATTGCAAAAGTAAGAGATAATGAAAAACATACCTATTATTTTGACACTGACTATTTTACTGAAATTGCAGGTGAATCAGCGGACGGCAGATATGAAGTTAAAGTTAGCGTTGTAGATAATGCGGGAAATGTCAATTCAAAAGAAAGCTTTACTTACCATATAGATAATAAATCTCCGAACGTAGATCGCTTTGAATTTCTTCCTGCAACCTCCGATAATATCAGTGAGACTTCTGAATATATCGAATATCTTGAGTATGGATACTATTTCCAAAAAAACTTCATTGCGAATATCCATATTTCCGATAGTGCGCCTTCATCCGGTCTTAACAAAGCAGAATACCGTCTTGTTTCTTACGATAACGGAGAACTGAAAGGAGAAAAAACAGGAGAAGTAATTATTTCCGACGGTATAGCTCATATAGATATTCCTGTGGGATTCAGGGGACAGATTTTTGTTAAGGCTTTCGATAATGTTGGAAATTATTCCGATGAAGAAACTCCAAAAGCATTTGTTGCGGATGATATTCCTCCTGAAATAAATATTTCCGAAATCGACGGCAGCAGATACAGCGACGCAAACGGAAACAAGCTTTTTACTGATGATATTGCCGTAACAGTAACTATAACAGATACTAAATCAGGCATCAGAGAAATCGGTTATTATCAGACGTCCGAAAACGATGGATTTGAGAGAAGAGTTCTTGAAATCGATGGGACAGGCGTTGAGGTAGATTCCGAGATAGGCGACGGCTGGGCCATAGTAAAAAAAGACGTAAATCTTGTAACTGAGATTACAAAAACATTTATTTTCGATAAAGATAATAACGATATCACATTAACATTTGACGCGATGGATAATTCAGGTAATGTAAATGAAAGTGTTCAAAGTGAGACATTCACTATCGACAAAACTGCTCCGATTATAAATGTGGATATTAACAATGGAATCAATAATACGATTTATTACAATGCCGAAAACAGAGCGGTAATGACGATCGATGTAATTGAAAGAAACTTTGACGCAAGATTGATTCAAGCTGAAATTGAAAATACTTACAACGGAAATGTTCCGAATATTAGCTTTCAGGATCTATCTGTTACAGAACACAGAGCTGTCATTACTTTCAGTGAAGGTGATTACACTTTTGGTATCAGAGGTACTGATCTGGGGGGACATTCGGCAGGGGTAAATCTTGATCATGAGAAAGTACAAAGATTTTATGTTGATGAAACTTCTCCTGTAGTTGAAGAAAATTTCAGCGACTTTATAAACCGTGATAATGACAATTATTTTAATACTAAGAAAACCGCTGTTATTAAAATCACAGAGCACAACTTTGATCCTAGCCTTGTCGGTTTGAAAATACTGAAAAAGGATGCGGGAGCAAAGCATAACGAGAATGATTTTACTGATGTCACATACTCTATGTTAAGTATGGCAGATTGGTCTGATGATATTGATACACATACGCTCTCAATTATATTTGATGATGATGCTGTATACCGCGTTGAAATATCTCCGTCAGATCCCTCCGGAAATACTTCCGGCTATAAAAGCTCAGAAATCTTCGAGATAGATACGACACTTCCTGTTGTATCATCAAAAAATGGTATTCTTGTCGATGAAAAGAATGCTCTGAATTTTCTGGATATATATCCGTATGAGAGAAAGGACGAGGCAGCCCCGACGGTCGAATTTACAGACGTAAATTTTGATCATATAAAGTATGACCTTACTGTTTATACGCCTGAGTATACAAATGGCAGAGAACTTTCGGAAGTAAAGCCTGTTAGTGTATATCTTGACTCTGACAAAGATAAAGCGGGTATATTTAAGGGGAATTTATTCACTCTACCTGATTTTTCTAAAGACGGAGTTTATGCATTGGAACTAATAGCAGTAGATAAAGCTGGTAACGAAAGTGTTCTTAATTCAAACACATACATGAGAATCGTGGACAGCGATGTTCTTGCGTATATTTCAAACAGCAATGCAGCGGAAAAAACAGGCTGGTACTCATTTCAATATGAAAACGGAGAACCTATAAGCAAGCGTCCAGATAATTTTAGCGACATAGATATTGTTGTTCTTGCTAAAACAAATTCTCAAACCGATATAGTTCTTAGAGATTACAATGGTGAAGAAAAGAATACCGATCTGCAGGCTCAGACTGATAATAGTATGTATGGTGTAAGTGTTTACAGATATACTTTGAAGTCAGATTATTTTAAGGAAAACTTTCAAGAAGATACAGATACAGAACTATATTTGTCTGTAAAAAATGAAAACGGAAGGATCGATTTGGGCAAAATGCATATTGATAATATTCCGCCTTCGTGTAATATTCCTAATGATTTGAAATCATGGCATTGGTATTATGGAAACGAATCTCGCACAATTACTGTTACAAATATAAGCGAGTTACTTGATGAAACAAGGTGTAAAGTATATGATAACGGTAAAGCGATTGATTTTACTTACTCGGCAGCTGAAGGTAGCCTGTCGTTTACGCTTAACGGAGGTTGGCATAATGTAGGAATTACACTTGAAGATGTTGCTGGCAACACATACAGTGTTCAGGAGGTCGATAATATTCATATCGGGTATTTTTGGCTGTGGATCATTATAATAGCCTCTGTCATATTCATTGGAATAACTATTACGATAGTTTATTTTGTTAGAAAAAAGCGATATAGTTAAATACATAGATATAAACTTGATATGGAGTATAACAAAAGCTTTTAAAGCCGAAAGTTATACTCCTTTTTCTTTATAGACCTTTTTGTTTTAAAAGCAGAAAGGTCTATTTTTATGCCCATTCTAAAAAACTGGCAATGTTTTATTGCCAAATATCCATAAGCCTTCGTTTTGATTCAGAACAAGAAAATCAAAACGGAGGAATAAAAAATGAGCAAAAACATAGTAAGTGTTTATGACACTATAACCAAAAGATACGTTGAAATTGAAGTAAGCGAAAAGATCCGCACATATTACAATAGAACCCAATGGAATATAGATGACAACAATAAATCGTTCTATAAGCACGAGATCCAGTTCTCTGCGTTGAAAGGAAACATTAACGGAGAACTTGAAAACTTTCAGGAGTTCCGAACAGAAAATGACGACGTCGAAAGAAGAGTGATACAAAATATTAAATTTGAAAAGCTGTATAGCTGTCTGAATGAACTTTCTGAGGATGAACGAAGATTGATCTTTGCAATATATTTTGAAAATAAAACGGAAAACGAGGTCGCTTGTTTTCTACATACCACTCAGCAAAACATTAACAAAAAGAAACGTAGGATTTTGTGCAAGCTTAACAAACTTTTGAAATCACAATAAAAAACGGTTGTTAAATACCAGACTTCTACCCCTATACAAGTGTAAGGAGAATAAAAGCTCCAAGTAACTTGACAATAGAATATCAACTCTGCAAGTACGTTGATCACACGGCCGGTATGAAATCTCGGCAGCCAAAGAAACCATACGCCAAGACTCCGAAAGGATGAGCGATAAATGTGACGTTTCAAAATTCGGAACGGCTTTCCAAAAAGGCGATGAAACGTGTGAGGATAATGATACTTCCCAGTAGGGGCTAAAAGAGCGGGTGAAATGCCCATGAGACCGATAAGCTGTCGGTCGCTTGCAGAGTTCCGCCGTGACGGAAATTGAGAATAAATATCACGGAAAATCGTCTGAAATTTATGAATCAGACGAAGGCAAAATGAATATAAGGCGGTTTGCGTGTTTTGCAGACCGCCTGTTACATATAAAATTTAAAGGTCAGGAGGCTGATATATGAGCGAAAAAGTTAAGCCTGAAAAATCAGATTTTCGGTACGAATATAATAAATTTGGAGTATATATTCCTGTTCCGACGATCAGATTATCGGACAAGCATCCATGCTGCGGCTGCGTGTGGTATGTCAGAGATACAAATGTGCTGTTCTGTCCGTTTCATAGCTGTATAAGGAATAAGAAAGTTTTTGAAACTCTAAAGAAAAAGGTGAAGGAAAATGCTGATCAAACGAGGTGATATCTTTTATGCAGACCTTGATCCCGTTGTCGGTTCGGAACAAGGAGGTATACGGCCTGTGCTAATCGTACAGAATAATGTTGGAAATAAGTATAGTCCTACCCTGGTAGTTCTGCCTATTTCAACGGCTAAAAAGCACTATCTGCCCACTCATATTCATATCCGAGGTTCAAAAGCATTGCCCAAAGATTCGATCGTTCTTGCAGAGCAGATACGAACCATAGACAGATACAGATTGCGAGAGTATGTTGGGTCGATTGACAAAGAAATCATGGACGAGATAAACAGAGCGATGAAAATAAGTATAGGAGTGGATTTTAATGACTAAATTCGGACAGGCAGAATACAACGATTTTATGGCAAGAGCATTTGCGGATAAGCTTGATAAAATTCTTGAGGCAGCTGAAAAACAGAATTTCAGCAACAAAAATACAGAAGATATTTATAAAGAATTTACATCGTCAAAAGATGCAGCGTAGGAGGAATTGGGATGTTAGTAGGATTTTTAATCGGCTTGTTCGTAGGAGGTACGGTCGGAGTGTTTGCAATATGTCTGTGCAGAGCAGCCTCAGAAGCCGATAAAGGTATGGATTCCACAGATTTAGAAGAATAAATTTGTCGGGTATGGTGATACCATTCTGAGAAGAAATGTGGTATCCTTGTTGGTTGAAAGGAGAGTGAGGAAATGCCGACAGTAACGGTGATACAACCAACCATAGCAGAAGAACAAAATAAAAAAATCCGTTGTGCTGCATATTGCCGAGTATCAAGTGATTCCGATGATCAGCTAAACTCCTTTATGGCACAGACAAGATACTATGAAAAGGCTTTTGAAAATTCAGAGATAGAACAGCTTGTGGATATTTATGCAGACGAGGGAATAACCGGCACCCGTGAGGACAAGCGTGATGGGTTTCAGCGAATGATAAAGGATTGCCGCAGAGGTAAGATAGATAAGATATATACCAAATCTATCAGCCGTTTCGCAAGAAACACAAAGGACTGCCTGAAAAATATAAGGGAGCTTAAAAGCCTTGGAATAACAGTGTTCTTTGAGAAAGAAAATATCGATACCGCAAAGCTGACTGATGAAATGATGATAACCATTATGGGCGGTCTGGCTCAGGAGGAGTCCACTTCGATTTCACAGAATATGCGGTGGTCTGTTCAAAAGCGAATGGAGAACGGTACTTTTAATCCGCCCTCTTTGCCGTATGGGTATATGAGAAGGAAGCAAGATATAGTCACTATTGAAAATGAAGCGAAAATTGTACGAGATATTTTCACGCAGTATATAAATGGTATAGGTATGGAAACTATTGCGAAGGAACTTAACAAAAAACACATTGATAAAGGCAGCAAGGGCTTTATATGGTGTAAAAATACCATAAGATATATTCTTATGAATGAAAAGTATACCGGCAGGTCTGTATTTCGGAAGTTTTACACCACTGACAACTTCCCGTTTAAGCAAAAGGAAAACAAGGGTGAGTTTGATCAGTATCTTGTACAGGAAACGATGCCGGTAATAATATCCGAGGATATATTTGAAAAAGCTCAGCACCTTATATCAATTCGCAAATCGATGGGCTGCCGCGAAACAGCTAAATACCCATTGAGTGGGAAAATCAAGTGTGGAAATTGCGGTAGTTCCTTTAGACGAAAGAAAATAAATAACACGGTATGCTGGACTTGCTCTAAACATAATATAAATGCAGCAGATTGCGAATTAAAGGCAATTCCACAGGACTCGATCTATAGTATATTTATAGGACTATGCAACAAGCTTTTCTGCAATTACAAAACTATCCTTAAACCGCTTCAAACATCATTGCAGGATTTGAAGCTGAAAGAGATCACCGGTAAAACACAAGTAATGGACATACACAAGGAAATCGCTAAGTTTCGTGAACAAACTCATATCCTCGCAAGGCTTAAGACAAAGGGATTTTTGGACGAGGCTAAATACATTGAGCAGACTACTGAGCTTACAGCAAAGATCAATAAACTGCAAGCAGAACTGAAAAAGCTCACACGCTCAGACGATGAAGACGAAACACTTGATCAGATCGAAATACTTATCGACTTCTTTGAAAAAAGAGATAGTCCTATGACAGAGTTTGAAGAAACGGCGTTTGAGAGTATGGTTGAGAAGATCGTAGTTAAAAGTCAGAATGAGCTGGAATTTCATTTGATAGGCGGATTAAAGTTTAAAGAAAAGATATAGCCAAACTGCCTTGCAAGTCAAATCGCAAGGCAGTTTTTTGTTGCTGTTGGTAATAGCTTTTGAAAAGAAAATGTGGTATTGTTGTAGGTCGAAAGGAGGCGAGATCATGGCTAAAAACAGAACGATACCGTTCGGATACTGTATGAAAAACGGTGAGATAACAACCGAGCCAAAAGAAGTATACGCCGTTGTTACAATATTTGACGAGTATCTGAAAGGCAGAAGTTTGTCTGAGATCGCAAAGCTTATGCAGTCAGAGAAAATTCGCTACAATGCTGATTCGGACAAGTGGAACAAAAACATGGTCAAGCGGATAATTGAAAATGAGAAGTATCTTGGTACCGATAAATATCCGCAGATAATTGATGATGATACTTTTAGACTTGCAAATGAAAAGCGGATACGGAAAGCAACAACACTTGATCTGATACCCGATGATTTACAAAAAATCAGAAAACGTACATACTGCACTGAATGTGGTCACAGACTTTCAAGGATAGGCGGCAATTCAAAGTACGAGCATTGGGATTGCAGAAATCCCGATTGTTACAAGCTTGAATATCGGCTTACAGATCAAATGATAATAGGAGCAGTTCTTAATGTTCTAAATTCGGCTATTGCGAATCCGAGTCTGTTGGAATTGGGCGGAGAGATAAGCACATATTCACCTACTGCGGATATAGTCCGTAAGCAAAATGAGATAAACCATATGACGGATTCTGCCCAAGCAGATTTTGACAGAGTAAAAGCAGAGATCTTCAAGCTTGCGGAAATGAAATATGACTGCTGCACTTACAATGACAGTCCGCAGAAAACAGACAAGATCAAGGAATTGCTCAAAAATCATGAACAATTAAACAGCTTAGATATCGGCTTATTCAAAGCGTGTGTTTCACGAATTTGGATAAGCCATTTTTGTACCATAGAGGTTGAGTTTATCAATGGTGTGAAAATCAAAAATACTACAGAGAGGATGAATGAAAATGAGTACAGCGCCGAATGTAACGATAATTCCTGCAAAAATCCAGACTGCGGAAAACCGTGATAAATATCATCAGCTGAAAGTTGCCGCATACTGCCGTGTTTCCACCGAGCAAGAGGAACAGCAGAATTCATATCAGGTTCAGATCGCATACTACACAGACCTCATAAATCGTAAGAAAGAATGGACTTTAGCAGGAATTTTCGCTGACGAGGGTATAAGCGGAACTCAGACAAAAAAGCGTACCGAGTTTAACCGCATGATAAGAATGTGCAAGAATAAGAAAATTGACTTAGTTATCACAAAATCAATAAGCCGATTTGCACGAAATACTGTGGATTGTCTTGAGTATGTCCGACAGCTGAAAGACTTAGGGATAGGCGTTATCTTTGAAAAAGAAAACATAAACACCTTAACTATGACATCGGAATTTATGATAGCTCTGTATGGAAGTTTTGCACAGGCAGAATCGGAATCAATCAGCAAAAATGTTTCATGGGGCAAAGAGAAAGCCTACCGTGAGGGCAAGGTGCAGTTTCAGTATAAATATCTGCTTGGGTATAAAAAAGGTGAAGACGGAAAACCGGAGATAGTACCCGAAGAGGCTGAAACAGTAAGGCTGATATATACGCTGTTTCTCGACGGATACAGCATGAGCAGGATAAAAAAGCTCCTCGAGAACAAAGGCATTTTGACTTCACAGGGAAATAAAGTATGGAACGAATCACTTATCCGCAGCATTTTGAAAAATGAAAAATATGTAGGAGACGCTTTGCTGCAAAAGACATATACGC
>OGML01001573.1_pt1 | contig 19007 bp, 10 predicted proteins | sample 1572951 | NCBI WGS metagenome assembly OGML01 (sample SAMEA2581883, study PRJEB24529) | metagenome | biome: Human gut stool | place: China | collected 2011 | reverse complement strand
TACAGCATGCCAACCACCAACCTGGCTGTATTTTACGAAATCGAACAGACAAACTACTCGTAAAACCTATGATCGAAGCCATCATCAGGGAATACGTCAATAGAAACTTATATAGCAAAGAAATCATAACGCAACTGATAAACACCATAATAATAGTCGTTGCACGCAATATCGCCATGTTTCTGCCTGAACAAGTAAATGAATGCTCCGAAGAGAAATCACTCGGTATACTGCAATATATCCAGACCTATATTTATCAATCCGAGAAAATCAAAACGAAAGCTATCAGTCAACATTTCGGCATTTCAGAGAATTATTTGGGACGTTACTTTAAAAAACACACAAACGAAACAATGCAACAGTACATACTGAATTATAAACTGAAACTGGTAGAAAACAGATTATTGCATAGTGAAATGAGAATCAGTGAGATTGTAGCAGAATTAGGTTTCACCGATGAAAGCCATTTAAATAAACTATTTAAAAAATACAGAGGTTGCAGCCCCACAAATTTCAGAAAGAATAATGCAGTATAGCCCCAATAATAAGTTATACAAGTTTCAGACGCCCTATTCGTCTGATATGCCCGATATCTTCTCCTTCTTTACATTTTCCTTTTGTTGCTCTCTATACTGTCGCGGAGGCATGCCATACCTTTTCGAGAACAGTTTATAGAATGTTCCGCGGTTATTGAATCCGGTCTGGTCCATAATCTCTTCAATAGTAAGATTCTTGGCTATTAACAGTCGTTCTGCCATTGTTAGACGGTATTCCTTAATGATATCAGCAGGAGACTGTTCGGTTATCGGTTTTAGTTTCCGGTAGAACTGGCGGGTACTATACCCCATCTCACTACTTAGCAATTCCACTTGTAAATCGGGATTTGCAATATTCTTCTCTATAATCTCGAGCATTTTATCCAGGAACTCCTGATCTTCTTTATGTATACAATTGCCATGTTCCATAGTGAAGGAACTGAAAATAGAGCTATAATATTCTTTCAAGTCTGCCTCCCGTTTGATGAGACGATAAACGATTTTCTCCAGATACTTCACGTTAAAAGGTTTGGTAACATAGGCTTCTGCTCCTGACTCGATGCCCTTTACCTGATCGTCTTCGTGATGTAGGGCGGAAAGGAGGATCAGTGGAATGTGACTCCATAATTTGTGTTGCTTTATCTTCTGAGCAAACGATAGTCCATCGATACCGGGCATCATGACGTCTGAAATAATTAAGTCGGGTTGCTTCTGCTCCAGACTGCTCAATGCATCTTTTGCATTATCAAAAGAGCGCACATTGTATTTGTCTGCAAAAAGTTCTGAAACGAACCATAACATGGAATTATCATCATCAATAACCATGATGGTCCGTTTACCCATATCAAACTCTATGGCAGTCTTTTCTAAAACAATAGGTTCCTCCGTAGCCGTATGTAATAGTCCGGTTTCATAAGTAGTTTGTGTAGTTTCCCGTTCAGTTATGGGAAGATTGGGCAAGGTAACGGTGAATGTTGTCATTTCATAGAGAACACTATTTACGCTGATTTCCCCATTCAACTGCGTAATCATGCTCTTACAAATAGCTAATCCAAGTCCTGTACGAGAATTCTTACCGTTCATCTCAACAGAATCCAATATTTTATAACGATCGAATATTTTGGATAAATTTTCTTTGGCTATCCCTTTTCCAGAATTGGATATACAAAAAATTAACGACTGGTTTTCCACTTTCAACTCTATTGTGATAATTCCTTTGTCGGGCGTGTACTTAAAAGCGTTGGATATTAAATTGCTGACAATCTTATTAAAGCAACTGATATCCGTATTCCATTCAATGTCCGGAGAAATATGCAACTGATAATTCATTTCTTTATTTTCAGCCAGTTCTTCGAAAGATTCCGCTATGCTTCTAACCTTTTCCGACACGGATAACTGTTGAATAGAAAGTACTTTATTGCCGGTTTCCAATCTGCGAAATTCAAGTAACTCTAAAATCAGATTATTCAGTTTTTCAGTATTTTGTTGTATCATCTTTGCATACTTCTGAGTGTATGCGTCAATCTCCGGATTGGCAAGTATCTTCTCACAAGGACCATAAATCAAGGTCAGTGGCGTACAGAATTCATGAGTGATATTAGTGAAAAAACGCAATTTTGATTCGTAGATTTCTTCTTTCTTCTCCCGATTCATCTTGTCCAACATACGGTGTTGTTTGCGACGGTATATATAAATGAGCCTATATATCCCTGCAGTGCACAACAGTGCAAATAGAATGAAATATACCATATAGGCCAGCGGACTGAGATACCACGGCGGAGTGATACGAATAATGACGGATTGTGTTTGGCTTTCTTGCCCGTTTATATTGTTTTTGTATTTTACTAATAAAGAATATTCACCCGGAGCAAGATTAGAGAAAATAGCGCTGGTGGATGTTCCGTTTTCTATCCATTGGTTGCTCATTTCTTCAAGCTTATAATAAAAAGAATAGTTGTTGCCATTGATGTAATCAATAGCCATAAAATTTAGCTGAAAGAAGTTTTGACTGTAATCCAGTTGAAGGATTGTTTTACCTTCCTTTTCATAAAGAAACTTATGAATATTGTGTTCTTTGCCAAAGATAGACAGTCCTTTCAGGGTGATTTGCGGCATATACTCTTCGGTGATACAGTCATTTGTCTGAATGGAAATAAAACCATTTGTACCTCCAAAAAACAGTGTTTCCGAAACGACATCTTTATAGAAAGCACCATCACTGAACTCGGTGATTTCCAATCCATTTCCACTGTTATAGGTTTGCCCTGTACGAGTCTCGGGGTTGAAGCGTATCAATCCTTGGTTGGTACTCAACCAAAGATCGCCTTGGTGGTCCTCTAAAACTCCGTGTACAGTGTTATTTAAAAATAAGTCCGCTTTCGTATATAAGGAATCATCTTGTTCAAGATGCAACAACCCCGAGCTAGTTCCTAACCAATAACCTTTTGCGTTTTTGTAAATAGCAAAAATGTCGTTAGCTGTCTGACTGCTTACAATACTGTCAAAACGATGCGGAATCATTTCCCCTGTCTCTACATTCATGCGGTATGCACCGCAACCACGATTGCCAAACCAAAGTATGGAGTCGTTTTCCTGGTAAGAAGTAAAGAAATAGTTCGAAGCCATACGCCCGTTATCAATAACAGTACGGGAAACAGATTTTACAGTAGGAGTAGCAGTAGAAGCATCAAAGATAACTTTTACAATGCCTTCACCTACCGTAGATACCCATAAGGTCGTATCATTCGGTTGTTTTATAGAATGCACATACTTCACTTTTTCTCCATTGGCAATGATAGGCAGTTCTTTTAATTGCCTGCTTAAGTACGAATAATAATTAATTCCATTTTCGGTTCCGATCCACAATTTATCTTTGCATCCGGGAGCAAAACAATAGACGGAATTATCTGCCAGCGCACTATTATATGGTGTAATCCGATCAGACGACATAGGCATACTGTTATCCGGAGTATACTTTTTAATGCGGAGTATCCCACTTCCTTTGGTTCCTATCCAAAGCGTTTGCTCCTGATCGTAGTAAAGAGCCCTAACCGGATTACTTATTTGATATACAGGAGTGTCTAAAAGAGTATTGGTAATAGAAAAGGTGTCATTATAATACATGTATACACCTTGTCCGTCTGTTCCTATCCATACAATATCTTGAAATTTATCTTTCATCAGACAGAAAATACCGGAATGTATTTCTGTTTTCTGTATCTGATATTTCATCTTTTGAGAGGACATATATTTTAGAACAATGAGACCACTGTTTTTGAAACCGATGTAGTAATCGTTTTTTTGCTTGATGATGGAAGATACTTCCCCATGCACTTCAATTTGACTTCTTAGATCAGCTATATAGTATGCTTGCCGGTTATTAAAATCATATTCGTAAAGAGCGTAGGTTTCGTCAATAAAGTAAGCCATATCTTTCTCGGCAAAGGCATGGTATAATTTACACGAATGCGTAAAAAGATTCTTACGGGTTAATGTCAGCCCCTGTTTTGTATTCTCAATACGATAACTTTGAGTCTCTTCATTGGAGGTAAATATCCATAAAATATCGTTTGAATCCACAGTCATAGAGAGTACATGGCTAAATTCAAGATTGGGAATTTCCAATCTATTGAAAGATTGTGCTTCTCGCTGATAATAATAAAGATAGCCATCATCTTTCAGAATAAAAAGCATGTCATCCTTATTGTTAGCCATAAAGTATTGCCCTTTGAATTCAGTGAAACTCTGGCTGGTCTGTTGCTTGGTATCTAAGCGATTCAATCCATAATTAGTCTGCACCCATAATATATCCTTCTCCGATTCGATGATTTGATTTATCAAGTTTCCGGAAAGTAAGGTTTTGGAAGAGTTTATTGGGGTATACAAATGTATGTCGGTTCCATCAAAGATATTCATGCCATCGCAAGAGCCGATCCAAATGATACCCCGATCATCCTGATAAAGAGAGAGAATAGCACTATTTGAAAGACCATCTCTATTGGAAAATTGTCTCAAACTGTATGCATGAACCTCCAAAGGCAGGCAAAATAGTAAGCAAAGAAAATACAGTAGTGACAAGTATGTTCGATAAATGTATTTCATGTTAGATATAATGCATTAGTGGGTTCACAAAGATAATACATGCCGGACAAATAATTCTCAAGTGCATGATAAATGTTTTCTCCCGAAGAGATTGCCATTTCTATCAAAATAGTATCCGAATCCGGACTTGCTCCAAAACTTCTCCCTGCAAAGCAATATGAAAGGAGAGAAATGATGCAACCAGTCCGGATTGGATAAAGATCGAGATAGGATTATCACTCAATGACAGAGGCAAATCCTCCGTTACGTGCCAGACGCACTATTATTTTATCTCCTTTTTTAAGAGTATATTCTTTTTTTCTGTAATCCATAGCTTGTCGGTTAGCATTAACCCCATCCTCAAAAGACGTCATCCGATAAGATTGCCCTTCTTTCAGGAAGTCAAAATCCAATTCAAAGGTTCTCTCTTGCTGTCGGTTGTTAGTCATGCCACCGATATACCACTTATCTCCTTTACGCTTTGCCACAATCACATATTCCCCAGCCTTAGCTTTCAAAGCAATGGTTTCATCCCATGTCTGCGGGACTTGAGTAATGTATCGGGTACATTCGTCATTGCGATAGTAAAGTGTAGGATTGTCCGCCATCATCTGCAACCCACTTTCGAAAATAACAAATAAAGCCATTTGGTAAGCTCGTGTACCTATACTGGCTGAATTAGGGCGTTCGGAACAATAAATTTCCGGTTGCATACTAAGCATGGCACCCGGCGTATAGTCCATTGCACCAACCGCATTTCTCATAAAAGGCAGATATATGCTGTTGTCCGGTCGACATCCACCCATTTGTTCCATTCCTCTTACGCCCTCATAAGACAATACATTCGGATACTTATATTCCAATCCGGCAGGCTTAAATGCCCCATGAAAATCGACAAACAGATGGTGCTTGGCAGCCTCTCGGGCTACTCTTTCATAATAATTCACCATCCACTGGTCACTTCTGTCCATGAAGTCGATTTTGACTCCCTTCACACCCCATTTCTCGAAAGTCTCAAACAGCCCGAAATTGTTTTCTACAGTGAGCCATGTCAACCAAAGCACAATGCCTACATTTTTTTCTTTGCCATAACGAATGAGTTCATGCACATCTACCGCAGGATTTGGTGTATAGGGATCACAGGTACTCATAGCCCAGCCCTCGTCCATAATAATATATGGTATACCATAATTAGCAGCAAAATCAATAAAATATTTGTAAGTATCGAGATTGCATCCTGCTACAAAATTAACATCCGGTCCGTAGGGAGTAGCACCGTTCCACCATTCCCAGCTTGCCAATCCGGGCTTAATCCAGGAAGTATCTTCCAATATGTTCTTTTCGGCCAATCTATAAGACATCGTATTCTCAATGAGTTGGCTATCTTCTGTACTAATGACAAAATAGCGCCAAGGGAAATTACGCTTTCCACTGGTTTGTGCTATATAGTCGGCTTCTTTCAGTATTTTGACACTCCGATCACCGTCTTCTCCAAATTCAAGAGGTACTTTGGGAAATACAGAAACCATACCATTGCTGCCATTACTTTTCAGAAAAACAGCCGGATAATCGGTTAGTGATGTTTCACTGATTAATATCTTACTTCCTTTTTGAGTATCAATCAGAATTGGCAATAAAGCCATTGAGGCAGATGATTTCCATTCTTTGCTATACAAATGGGTATATTCTTCTTCATAAGCCGTTTTAAAACTTCCGGACTGTTGCATGTGTAGCAAATAATTATCAGGGAAGTTCACTTGGAGGGTCTCATTCTTCACATTGATCATTCCTTTTTTATTGGTTATAAAACGGTAGGCAATTCCGTCATTGAAGGCACGAAACTCTACGGAATAACCTCCTTTGAAGTCTAGAAGAAGTTGGTTGTACCGATTACTTACAGACGAAAATTTCAATGGAATAACAGGCTTTAAAGACTCGTCTATATTCTTATGGCTTACTTTAGTCATTTTAGGATTCGTTCCCAATTCCTGGTCACCGATTTCCATTGCAAGGTGACACTGCTTTAACAATGTCTCATTCCGGCAAATGACATCGTAGTAGATTTTATCTGAAAGATTCACTGAAATCTGAATATTCCCATCCGGCGAAGCCAGCTTGTGTATGTTCTGTCCCTGAACATACAAAGAAATACTGAAAATTAATAGCAGCAGTAATTGTTTTTTCATACTAAATGATGTGTTTTAAAGTTTTATTGTTTGCAAAATTAGCACATAAATAGAACATTCTGTTCTGCATTTGTGACATATATGTATTCATTTATGTCATTATGGGTTCTATATACTTTAATGTCATGTATTGGGGTGCGTTTTTAAGTATAGATTTCTATCTTTGTACAAATGAATAAAACTAAAATAATGTGTATATCAAAGTAAAAACGAAAGGGTATGAAAAACAAATGTATGCTAGTTGTAATTTTACTGATCTTGTCAGGTACAGCATTTGCAAAAATAGTGCTGCCACCTATTTTCTCTGATAATATGGTGTTGCAGCAACAAACCAATGCCCCCATTTGGGGTGAAGCGCAGCCTATGAAAACTGTAAAAGTAACCACCTCATGGGATGGGAAGACGTATGCGGTTCAGGCTGATAAAGCAGGAAAATGGAAAGTAACTGTTCACACGCCTGTTGCCGGAGGACCATACGAGATTGCCTTGACAGATGGTAAGAAAGTAAATTTAAAAAATGTGATGATTGGCGAAGTATGGATATGTTCGGGACAATCGAATATGGAAATGCCATTAGGGGGATGGGGAAAGATTACAAATTACCAGAAAGAAATTGCAGAAGCCGGACACTCTAATATACGACTCCTGCAAATAGAACAAATCAACAGTACCCAACCGGAAACGAATATAAAAGTCCGCAATGACAGTTGGCAGGTTTGTTCACCGATAACCATCCCTGAGTTTTCTGCTACAGCTTATTTCTTTGGCAGAGAAATCTCAGAGAAACAAAATGTTCCGGTTGGCTTGATACATACTTCTTGGGGAGGCACAAACGTTGAATCCTGGATAAGTGGAGAAGTCTTGAAGGAGATGCCGGAATTTGTGAAAACAGTAGAGTCCATTCAGAAGATGCCGGGTGATAAGAAAATACTCAAAGCAGAATATTTAAAGGAGCTCACTGCCTGGAATAACCGTGTGGACGAAGGTTTTGCTGAAGGAAAACCGGTGAGAGCTGCTGCATCATTAGATGACAAAGATTGGGAAAGTATGAATTTCCCGGGTGAAGTGGGTCCACAATTGGCCGGCTTTGATGGAGTTATGTGGGTTAGAAAAGAAATCGAAATTCCCGCTAGTTGGGCAGGTAAAGATATACAACTATCCCTGGGGGCTATTGATGATAATGATATTACTTATTGGAATGGAATAGAAATAGGCCGTACAGATGGGCCGACTCTTCAACGCAAATACATCATTCCGGAAAAAATGGTAAAGGCTGGAAAAGCAATATTAGCCATTCGAGTCTTGGATACAGGTGGTAACTGTGGCATTTGGGGAGACCTTTATCTTCGCTCTACAAATGATGAACAGATTAGTCTGTCCGGTGATTGGAAATATTAGGTTGCTGCGGATACTCATAAGGTAGGGGCACTTCCGGTAGACAGATCCGTAGATCCCAATTTACCGACTTCCCTTTATAATGCAATGATTCATCCACTGATATCTTATGGTATTCGAGGAGCAATTTGGTATCAGGGTGAGAATAATTCTTCCAGAGCCTATCAGTATCGGGAACTTTTCCCATTGGTAATAGAGAATTGGCGCCGGGATTGGAAACAGGATTTTCCATTCTATTTTGTGCAACTGGCCAATTTTATGCATGAAGTTTCCCAACCGGCAGAATCAGAGTGGGCAGAGCTTCGTGAAGCACAAATGCGTGCATTGGCAGTAGGCAATACCGGTATGGCTGTAATAATAGACAGAGGTGACGCCAACGACATTCACCCTAAAGATAAACAAACCGTAGGACATCGACTGGCTTTGATTGCCCGTGCCAAAACATATGGGGAAAAACTGCCTTATTCCGGCCCGATCTATCGCTCCCATCAGATTGTAGGAAATAAGATAATTCTTTCTTTTGATCATACCGATGGTGGATTGAAAAGTAGCGATGGCAAGGAGTTGAAAGGCTTTGCTATAGCCGGGCGCAATCATGAATTCCATTGGGCCAAAGCTGAGATAGACGGAGACAAAATTATAGTCAGTGCACCTGAAGCGGTACCTTATCCGGTTGCTGTGCGATATGCTTGGGCCAATAATCCGGTCTGCAATTTGTATAATGGAGCAGAACTTCCGGCTTCACCTTTCCGAACAGATGACTGGAGAGGAATTACACAAAAGGATTAATTGTTCTCATAAAATACCCTCATCCTTTGTCACTGTTAAACGAAAGGTATGAGGGTATTTTGTAAATGCTGATATATGGTCTCCAAGGGTATCCTGAATGTTACATAAATAAATTACCGGATTACTACTTTCTGCACCCTTGTCGTATGGGATAAACATTTATCGTCCACGTAAACTATAAAACCTTTTCCCCTACCATATTTTTTCCCTTTCTTATCAAAAATAATGGTAATGGTTTTGCCTTGGCAATATACATTATCCAAACAAAAATAGTCCCAACATCCATCAGGAACAAGAGGGTTTATGATAATACTTCCATCTTCCTGCGGACGAACTCCCATTAATCCTGAAATAATCAAATTACAAAAAGAAGAGTGGTTATAATCTTTCCCTCTTTCTACACCACCTTTAGAATCATCCCAAGTTCCGTTTTTCCATGATTTCAGGCGAGTCCTCGATATCCAGTCTCCCGTATAGGGATTGATATTTTCATCAATCCAACAAATCGTATCGTTATTGACTGATAAAATACGATGACTATTACTGTATATGTTCAAAAGACTTAAATAATCTTTTTTAGTGATGATGGGAGAATCATAACTATTGAAATAGTTAGCCATTGCTGCCAGTGTCATGGAAGTCAAATAGGGCCAGCTGGGACCATTCCATTGACATTCGTGTCCTTCGTATGAAATCTTGAAATCAGGGCAACGCTGTTCTACAGTAGTTGGGCCATAGGCTGCTTCAAATCCCTTGGAATCAAATAGTTGTTTCCATGCTATGGAATAGTTATCCGGCGGTATATTATAGAACCAGGGAATGTATCCAAGAAGTTCACGTGCATAAGAGAATTCCATCTTGCCATTTAGAGGTATAACCTTATAGAAATCAGCCTGTTTATCCCATAGCCTCCGGTTTATTATTCCTTTTAACTTATCAGCCTTCTTCTGATAGGTCCGGGCTTCCATGTCACGATCTACTATTGAAGCTATTTTTGCCAACGCAACAGCCTCACCGTACATATAGCTGTTAATGGTAGGACGATAACCACGTCCACCTTCTGACAAATGTCCGGAAACAGACATCTCCATTCCATCCCTGTCGTCAACCTGCCAGAACATTCCAGTCGAATCCCGCTTTTCTTCTTCCCACTTTGCAAAGTTATCTTTTAGCTTGGGATACAAATCGGCCAGTAGCATTTTATCATTGTGAATTAAATAGTAATTGTAGATAGCGTCTGCAGCCCCAAAGCTGTATAGCCTCGGATTCCCGCTACCAGAAAACCAGAAAGAAGCATAATCAGATAAAATTTCAGCGTTTCTCAGCCACCGGCCCTCGTAGAAATGATGGTTAGCCGCACAACTGATGGTATTATACTTTCCGGCCCAAGGAACATCCGGCAAGAATTCAGTAATAACGAACCCGTCAGGAGTCTTCTTTATATGCTTTCTATAGGTCCACCATCGAAAATAATATGTTTTCTCCAACTCCTTATCCGGACACTCAAAAAATGGAATATTCTTTCTTAAAAAATCAGATGCACCACAGTTAGGGATATCTTGTTTATACAATTCATTATCTTCACGATTGAATTGATTGACGTAAGACTCGATTACTTCCGGAGCATCTTTAATGAGGAAGTTTTGCCCCTGCATGTGCAGGGGCAAAACTATACCTAAAGCTATAAATAACTTCTTTATTTGCATATAGCTTAGAAATTTAAGTCATGATTGTCATAAATAGCCAAACCAATCTGTTCCAAATGTTCATTCCGCCCATTGTACCAAAGCATCCAGCAGTCTTTCTCTTGAATGCCAAATGGCTTGTAAGTGGCACTGGCATCCCACCCACCTTCCGTAGGAGAAATGATCGGGTTTTCGGAGTATCTTTCCCAATCATTGATTCCGTCTTTGGAACGTGCCATTCCTATCTGCGCAAAATTAATGTCATAGAAACCGATATAAAACATTAAATAATCATTTTCGCGTTCTATCACCTGACATGCGGTAACCTTATGCTGTTCCCAACTTTGTGCAGGATCGGCTTTAAATATCGGATTTTTGTCCCATTTAGTCCAATGTAACCCGTCTTTACTCGTTGCATAACCGATAGCATCGGGTTCATATTGTTCTCCTCCGGAATACCACATTTTAAAAATATTCTCGTGTTTATCCCAAATTACATGAGGACACATGACCGCAACTTTCTCCCAAGGCTGTTCCGCTGACAAGACCGGTTCTTTGCTTTGCCGTTCAAAGTTATAGCCGTCTTTACTTATAGCATATCCAATCCATGACTTACCTTCATTTTGTCCCGTATACCACATGTGATACAGTCCGTCTTTGTAAACAACAACCGGACGATTCATGTCAGCCTCCCAACTACTGCCTTCAACAGGTGGCAAAACTATTTGCGGCGCACTCCAATTTTTTCCATCTTTACTTGTGGACAATGCAATACTTTTTTGGGGGCGCCAAGAACTGTACATCTTATAAGAGTCACTATCTTTCAGTACACAAATATCGAATACCGTACCTAAATCGCCACCACCCAAGACAGGATTATTTTCATATTTTACCCATTTTCCTGTGGCCTCCTCTTTTTGTATTGTTTTCTTTGGGGAGGTAGTGCAACTACAAATTCCGATGATGACGGTAAGGCTAATCAATGTCTGAATTACATTTTTCTTCATGTTCATTTTCTGTTTTTTACCTTTGCTTTTCCCCCTCCCTACAGACAGGGAAAAACAAAGGTATGGATATTACATTAAATTTTTAACTTTAACTATTACTATTTTTCCCAGCCGGGATTTTGTTTCAAGTCAGGATTCAACACCAATTGTTCAGTAGGAATCGGCTGAAGATACGCTTTTGTTGGGTCGAAATGAAAATGTCCGTCCGGAATGTGGCGTTGATAAGGTTCAAAATAACCTTCACTGTCCACCCAGTAGTTGTCCTGATTACGTTCGGGACTCCAATGCCCCACCTTTTCCATGAAATCTGCCTTATTGATTGCGGCGGGAATGTGGAAGTCGTTTTGGAAATACTTCACTAACCAATCCAGGTTTTCAAACTGAGCAGCGTTTGCCCCCTGTATTCTATCGTGATTCCATAAGTGGTGGGCACGCCAACGCTTTAAGTCATCGTGGCGGTAACCTTCACATGCTAATTCTATACGGCGTTCACGTCGAATCTCCTGTAGCAGATTGGAAACCGGTACCCCCTCATAACCTCTTGCTGCCGTAAAGTCTCCCTTCGGATCGATATAACCTACGGAAAGTGTGAGATGTGGCATACCTACCCTATCACGCAGTTTATTAATGGTAATGTCTAAATCATTCTGTGTGATGTTACCCAGTTCAGCTCTTGCCTCTGCATAAATCAGCAGTGCTTCAGCATAGCGAAAAATGATACTTCCTTTGATACTTCCCGAAATGGTCTCCTGTTCGTTGGCATCGGGATCAGCACCTTTGGCCAGTTCATATCCTGTGGAACACTTCTCTACACCGGAAAGGGTAATATTCGGCTTTATGAACACAACCGTTGTATCCTTCCCATTGATAGTTCTCGGACGTCCGGGAGTAAACATTGTTTGTGCCAAGCGTGGGTCACGGTTGGCAACCACATTCAATAGATTAGTATCCCCTGCATAATTTTCGGCCAGGCTTATCGGCAATGCCTGTGTACCGTCTTCACTGATGCAGAGATAGGAATCAACCAATGCCCTGGTCAATCCTACACCGGCACCATTACGTCCGGGATTACGGTTATCATTGTGCCAAAATCCCAGTGAGCGATCAAATTTCTTCCATAGCATAATCTCCTTGCTGCTTGAATAGTCCCAACGGTTGAACAGTGTGTGATAGCCGTCTTCCACGCCCATGTTGTCCAAGTCAAACAACTGGCTGTCAATGACCAACTTCGCCATTCTGGCCGCTTCTTCCATATAAGCTTGTACATTTCCCTCTCCGGCGAAAGGCGTACCGGCATGATACTTTTCCCAAGTGGCTTCGAACAGGGCAATTCGTGCTTTGTATAGCATAGCTGCCTCTTTTGAGACACGTCCGGTCTCCTGCTGACTATATGTCGGTAATCTGTCTATGGCGTCATCCATGTCATTCAGAATCTTATCAGCTAACTCGTGCCGCTTCAGGCGAGGGCCGTACAATTCTCCTGATTCAAGATCCAGTGTTTTATCAATCCAGGGAGCACCGCCAAACTTCCGCAGAAACTGTTCATAGTAGAGCATAGCTCTGAAGAAGTAAGCTTCACCAATGTATTTGCGGGCTTTTTCCGGTTCGGGAGACTTGTCACAGTTATCCAACAAAAAGTTGACACTGCGTATTTTTCCCCATTCAGTAGTTCCCCAGCCTTCGCCACTGGAAGGAACTTGGTGCAAACCTTCAATCAAGTCTTTGTTATCTTGATAATTATCACTAAGCAGGTTATCCGAACCTCGGTCAATATGATAAATATAGTTGTTAGGCGAGCCCCAAAATGAGGTATAAAACTGATTTACGTACAGTTTGCATTCATCTGCCGTATAGGTCAGATTCACATCCGCAATCTGATCCAGTGGGTCTCTTGCCAACCAGTCTTCACAAGAAGAGATTGCCATGCCGGTAAATAGGCAAAGTGTATAGATTAACTTTTTCATCTTTTTGTATTTTTAGAGTTTTAGAATGTAACGTTAACACCAAAGGAAATTGACTTGGAGATGGGATATGCACCGCCCCACGGAGCTTCGGGATCAAAGTTCTCGTTAATACCGGAGAAAGTCAGCAGGTTATCTCCACTGAAGTAAATGCGTACTTTTTCCAGCCCTACCTTATTAATAATAGCTCCCGGTAACGAATATCCCAACTGAATATTCTTCAGGCGGCAATAAGCACCAGTGTCCATGTAACGGGTCTGTTTCTGCAAATTCTTACTGGTGCTCCACAAATAGAGTCTTGGTAACCATGGATCCGGATTACTTCCATCCTCACGCCAGCAGTCCAGTGTGTTTTTCCATACATTGGAACCCCATTGCCCACCTCCGAGTCCAAAGGCAACAGGACCTTCCAGCCATAAGTCACGTTTCATGGTTCCTTGTAAAAACATCGAAAAGTCGATACCGTTCCAGTCTGCATTGAAGCCAAAACCAAAATTATAGCGGGGGGTATCATTACCAATGATAGAGAGGTCTCCATGGTCTTCCAGCGTCTGATTTCCATCGTTAATGTTAGGATCATCATCCAGATTCACATACTTGATGTCACCTACAACCCAGTCACCACCAAACTTGTTCTGTACGCCAGAATCGTTAATGGCTTTCGCTTCAGCAGGATCGGTCATTATATGATCGGTGGTATATCCCCATATGGTCCCCATCTTCTTACCTACGTAGTAGTCATATATCAGCCCCTTGGGATTTGAATATTTCAAAACAGTTCCTTGGTAATCTGAAAGATTGAACGATACACTGTAGTTGAATGATTTAGATGCCAGCGAGAACTGGTCTCTCCATCCGAGTGTCAGTTCCCAACCCTCATTACGTATATCGGCATTGTTCGTATCAGGAGAGTTTACACCCAGCACGGCAGGCAAAGTGACACCCTTTGTAATAAGTCCGATAATATCTCTTCTGTACCAGTCGAACGACATAGTAAGCCGATTGTTCAGTGCGGCGATGTCAACGCCAAAGTCCAAAGTACGATTCTTCTCCCATGTATTATAGGCAATCATATTAGGAGCACCAAAGGCACTGATTCGTTTGTCACCCATAATATAATCGGTCGTAGCGTTATAAGGTACGGTAGAGATATATTGGTAATTTTTTCCCCGCATATTGCCCAATTCTCCCCAAGATCCTCTTAAACGTAATTCGGAAAGTATCGAAGTATAAGGTTCGAAGAAAGCTTCCTTAGCCACATTCCAACCGGCGGAAAAAGCTGGGAAAGTTCCCCACTGGTGTCCTTTGGCATAACGGGAAGAACCGTCTCTGCGCAGGTCGAACTCAAAGAGATAACGGCTCTTGTAGTCATAGTTGAAACGACCGAAGAAACCGAGAGTAGCATAATGATCCAAAGAATCCCAGGCCTCTATCTTTCCTGTACTGGTAGAAATGGACGGTTGGCCCGGTAATACCATCCCCATTTTATTGGCATAAAGACCGAAGTTCTTCTTATATTCCGACTGCATACCGGCCATTATCTTGAAATTGTGTCCCTTGAACTCTTTTTCATACGTAGTATATGCATTCATTGATGTGAAGTCATCATTGTTAGATTCCTGCCATACACGCGTATCTTCAGTTCCAAATCCACCTTCAAGGTAAGGCTCGTTGCTCACCGAGTAGGAATAAATGAGACCTTTGGAGTAACTACGTTTGTTCATCCATTTGTTGTAGGTAAAGTCGGCATTGATAGTCCAACCTTTCAATGGCTTGATGACTACGTTAGCAGTGCCCCAGAAGTTATCGGTGTATGAAGTCTGAGGATTGGCATCGGCAATGAATACCATACGTCCGGCCGGAGAGAAATGTCCATTGGGATCACGCACAGGAATAGTAGGCCACACTACTTGTGTCCAACCAATCATATCGTTGACACTGCCACCCGGATTCATGCCGTAAGCGGGAGATACACTCTTTTCGTGTGAATAACGTACATTCAAGCCCACGGTCAGCCACTTCGTCACGTCAGTCGTAATTTTGGCCAACGCATTGTAACGTTGATAATGATCATCGTAATATCTCAGTTTGCCTTCGTCTTTCAGATATCCCAGAGACATGACGTATGTAGTCTTGTCGCTACCACCCCGAATTGAGATGTTGTGTTGTTGGTTAAGCTGGTTATTCTTAAACATAGCTTTTTGCCAGTCTTCGTTGGCATTTGAACGTCCGTCTCCCCAATCAGCCCAACGGTCCGGATTATCTCGTTGCGGCACGTTGTTGGGAATACTGGTCGGATCATGGTAATATTTTTCAACACGCTCCATCGTCTCCAGGTCAATAATACCACTACCGCCTCCATTGATGTCAGCTTCTCTAAAAAGTCTGGAAAACTCCAATGAACCGGCTGTTTTGGGTAGTACGGTCGGACTGTTGAACGAAAAATTATTGTTATAATTGATGACAGTCTTTTCATTCTTCTTACCTGACTTAGTGGTAACCAATATCACACCGTAGGCAGCTTGCGCTCCATAGATAGCACTTGCAGCAGCATCTTTCAATACAGTCAACGTCTCAATGTCATTGGGATTCAAATCATCGAAATAACCGGTTACACCGTCTATGATAACCAATGGACTGTAGGTTGCGTCCAGTCCGGCATAACCTCGGATATTGAACGATGCCTTCTTACCCGGACCACCGTCTCCATTGGAGATATTCAAGTTGGCTACCTTACCCTGAAGTGCTGCGGCAGCATTAGTTACAGGACGGTCCTCAAGTTCCTTCGCCCCTACTGTGGCGATAGCACCCGTAAGGTTGGCTTTCTTTTGTACACCGTAGCCCACTACCACTACTTCGTCTAACAATTCCGTATTGTTCTCTAATGTAATATTTAGAAAATTACCAGTTACTTTTACTTCCTGAGATAAATAACCGATAAAAGATACCACAATAGTAGAACCTTTTACAGCGTCGATGGCAAAACTACCGTCTATGCTAGTAATCACTCCGGTCGTGGTCCCTTTTACAACTACATTAGCACCAATTACAGGTTCGCCAATATTGTCTACAACCTTACCTTTTACTTGTATAGCCTGCTCTATGGCGGCCATCGCGTCCATACTTCCAAAAAGTAGCAATACCATTAGAGGTATTAGAATGTGTTTTTTTATTTTCATAATACTAACTTTGATTAAAAAGACATTTATTTTTCAACATCTGATAGTTCCTTGTTTATGTAAACAGGAAGAATGAGCTAGGAAGAGTTTTCTTTTGTCATACCAATTCTTTTTTAATAAGTGTTTATATTTATTTAGTTACTGCTAACCGAGCATACATCTCTACCATAGCAGCTTGCGTTAACAGCCACTTGCGGTCATCATGGGTTCTTCCACTGAAATCGATATCAAAAAGCCCCTTCTCATCACGCACATGTTCCCATGCATAATCCATGTTTTGATTGAAAGAGTTGATATATGTTTTATTATGGTCAGTTTGGTAGAGTTCAATGAACCCTCTCAGCATAACGGCAGTAAACCATACATCCCCCTTTTTAAGGAGTTTGAAAGGTTCCCCTTCTTCAGGTATAAAATTTATAAAAAAATAGTTATAACACGCTTTTGCTATATTTTGAGCATCCTTCAAAAAATGGCTACGACCGGTAAGTTGATATAATAAAGTGGCAGCCTGCATCATTTGCCCACTATTGTAGGCATATTTAGACTTATCAATTTTCCCATCCAAAGAGATATTGTCAAAGTATAAATAATCGGTCGAATCTTGCAGTCTTTTTTTAGTCCACTCATATAGTTCCTGCCCTTTTATCAGGTAAGAACTATCTCGGATAGCTTTGAACATTTTTAATGCGAACACTGATGCCGGTGCGTTAGAACATGTATTTTTAGATACTTTCTTTTGCTCACACCAATAGATACCTCCGCCTAATTTGTCATCTGCTCCACTCTCTATAAATTTCCAGATAAGTTGGGCTTTCTTCAGGTATTTTTCTTCTTTTGTATTTAGATAAGCATCTGTGAAGTCAATACCCAACCAGATATTATCATCGTAGAAGCGGTCGGATTGGGAAGCCGTGTTTATGTACGAGGCATAACCGGCAGGGCTTCTGCTGATATCTAAATATTTTTCAAGTCCCCGCAATACCTTGTTATCGAGTAATGTCTTATAGCTCTCATCCCCGGTTGCTGCACATAGTGCATTTACAGCAGAAAATGTCCCGGAATAAGGCCATAAGTAAGAATATTGATTGGGGATTTCTTTTTGTTCTTCAGAAGCCAGATACGTGGCTGTGTAATTTCCTACATTAGAAGGATAATTCTCTCTTAACAGACAGGTTCCTGATACAGAATAATTTGCATATAAAGAATCAAGTGTTTGTGTAGCCCGTATCAGAGTTAAGCCACTATCTATAGTAGTTTGTTCTTGTGTATCGCATCCGGTCACAGTCAATGCACAAATGAAGATGATGAAAAGTACTTTTTTTGAGTTCATTGTCGCTCTGTTAGATTATTATTGTGTATCATTACTTTCTTTTAAAGAGGATATTTTTAAGATATCCTCTTTTCCTTTGTTTATAAAACCTCTTTCACCTAATCAATTTCTCTAATAACTACTGAAATCTGCCTGCAAAAGTATAAGATACACTGAAAGGTGTTTTATAAATCCATGACATAAAAGTATAGCTGTATCTTATGACATAAATTTGGATAATTATGTCCCGAAATCGTATAAGAAAAAGTGAGAAAAGAGAAAAAAAGATGATTTATGAAGAAGGAAAGAGAAAATTATATATTATCCATCAACAACCAAAGTACAATTCCGGTCAAACTTTGACGATTGGTAGAGCATCACTTTATCTCTTCCCCCGGTAGTATAATTAAGATCCGAAAGCAATTCATGTTATTTTGATCGCATTTCTTTTTTGGTAACGGGGATTTATTACATCGATTCCTGTTTTTTTGCCTCAAATATGATTAAGCAGATAATAAAAAATGAATAAATATCACCCATTGGAAATAAAATGCCATATTTGCACAATATTATATTCATTTTACCTAAAACAAATTATCAAATCCCATGCATACCACCATTTTAGAAACCGAACGTCTCCTTCTTCGTCCTTTCCGGGAAACGGATCTGCAAGAGCTCTTTGAATGTTGCCAAAACCCAAACTTAGGAAATAACGCCGGCTGGGAACCACATAAAAGTATCGAAGATTCCAAAGAGGTCTTACATACTGTATTTATGGGAAATGAAGGAGTTTTTGCCATAATTCTCAAAGAAGATAATTCACTGGTGGGTTCTATCGGTATTATTACTGACCCCAAACGGGAAAATACCCGGACACGTA
>OGML01001572.1_pt1 | contig 19011 bp, 9 predicted proteins | sample 1572951 | NCBI WGS metagenome assembly OGML01 (sample SAMEA2581883, study PRJEB24529) | metagenome | biome: Human gut stool | place: China | collected 2011 | reverse complement strand
CCAGTTCTTCAGCAGTCGGGCGGATGAACATGTTAGTTACGAAGTGAGCCTGCCATGCCACTTCCATGATGAAACGTACTTTCATACGAGTAGCGGGGTTGGCACCACAGAAGGTATCAACAACAAACAGACGCTTGCCGCTCAGCTGCTTAACAGCTTTAGCTTTCAAGTCAGCCCAAGCTTCTTCAGAGCAAGGTTTGTTGTCGTTTTTGTATTCTTCAGAAGTCCACCATACAGAATCCTTGCTGGCTTCATTCATTACGAAGAATTTATCTTTAGGAGAACGACCGGTATAGATACCTGTCATTACATTTACAGCACCCAGTTCAGTTACCTGACCTTTTTCAAAACCTTCCAAACCTGGTTTGGTTTCTTCTGCGAACAGTACATCGTAAGACGGGTTGTGGATAATTTCCTTCACGTCTTGGATACCGTACTTGCTTAAATCTAAATTTGCCATTTCTTTTAATGATTTAAAATGTTGGTATTTGGTTTATAATCTCTTTCCTTAATCTCTTTTTACCTTTGATTTACAAGGAAAAACGGGTGTAGAAAAGCTCTTTTTTTCCTGCTTTTCAGCAGGTCCCTTGTTTTTCGCCTACAAAAGTAATACTTTCTTTTTAAAGAAAAGCTCTATTAGAGAAATTTTTCTCTAATAGGAAATCTTTTATAAAACCATAACAATATCTGCTAACTGAATGTTGCAAATTGGGTGAAATTCGTTTACTTTGCACATCAAAACATTCTATAATTATGAAGGTTATCAACTTTGCCGAGACAAATTCTGTCTTGAACCAATACGTGGCGGAAATTCGTGATGTAGCAGTCCAGGGCGACCGTATGCGCTTCCGCCTTAATATTGAACGCATTGGAGAGATAATGGCGTATGAAATGAGTAAGGAACTGACGTATTCTGTCAAGCAGGTACAGACTCCCTTGGGGGTGGCGTCGGTCAGCACACCCGATGACGAGGTGGTGATTGCCACTGTTTTCCGTGCCGGATTGCCTTTGCATACTGGATTCTTGAATATGTTCGACCATGCCGGGAACGCTTTTGTTTCCGCTTACCGTTATTATAAGGATAAGGAATGCCGTACGGTGGATGTACACATCGAATACATCGCTACTCCGGATTTGTCCAAGAAGACATTATTGATTGTAGACCCGATGCTTGCCACGGGAGAAAGTATGGAATTGGCCTGGAAGGCCTTCGTCACCAAGGGGATGCCGGCCAAGTTGCAGATAGCTTGTGTCATAGCCAGCCAGCAGGGCGTAGAGCATCTGGAAAAGCTGTTCCCTGGAGATGAAGTGACCTTGTGGTGTGCAGCAATCGACCCGGAGATGAACGAGCATTCCTATATCGTTCCCGGGCTGGGAGATGCCGGAGATTTGGCGTTCGGTGACAAGATATAAGGTTCATATATCTTTTCCATCAGCCTTTTCCCAAGTGCGGGCCTATAATGACCCGGTTCATAATAATTGTGGATGTCTTCCGTGTATTCGTTGATACCGGTGAAATCAAATACATTCCGTTTTCCGAAGAAGCGCTTCAGTGTCTTTACGTCGGCAGGGTTTATGTTGACTTGCAGGTAGTCGGGACTGATAATGATTTTTACATCGGTATCATGTTTCCGGCAAATCCACTTTATTTCCTGCAACAGATTGATTTGCTTTTCCCTGAGCACTTGGGGGGCTTCCCGGTATTTCCCGTCTCTATAATTCTTCATTTTCTCTTTGGTGAATTCTCCTTTCCGGTTTTCCCAGTACTTATCTCCCTCTTCCTTTATCATTTTCTCTCTGGGATTTAACACGTCATTGGTTACCGGGTTTCGGGTGGAGCCATAGGGGTTTATAACCCCTTTCATGTAAGGGCGATAGGTATGGAACAGCTTGTAGTCCAGATAGGGGAAGAGAAAGTTCGGGTAGAAGAAGGCTTGGCAGAATTCCTTCTGAAACTTGAAGCTGCTTATTCCCGATATGGCGGGTGGCAGAATGTTGGAATGTCCGGTCAGGCAACGGTCGTTGTGCAATGATTCCTTGTCGATAATCAGCAGCAGGTTCTTGATTGTTGCACCTGCCTTGTCCAGTGCCTTCAGCTTCAGGCAGACGGCGGCAAGGCTTTCGGCATTTCCGAATAGCCGTACGGCTCTTCCGCCGTGGAGGTATTTCTCCCATTCATGGCATTGATAAGCCATAGTGCAGGAGTTTCCCATGATATAGGAGTCGATGGGGATGGTATCCCGGTTGTTCAGATACATCTGCCACCCCACGTGCCCTTCGTTTAGTACAACCGGGGTTTGGTCGTATCGTTCATAGTTCTTCAGGACCATGAAAGGGTCGTCCAGGAAATAGACTGCCAGTAGGGCTATAAAAGGGATAAAAAGGATAAATAGCTTTTTCATGAAACGTATGGCTGCGTTCCGTTCGCTGTTTTTCTTCATCATGTGTCTTTATTGTCAAAATTGTAAATATATGAAGCTGTCCGAGTTGAACTGTCCCAGTGTGAAAAGTATTATGGCGAGCAGATAATAGATACTCCATCTTACGGCTGCCGGCTGTCGTCCGAAGGCTTCCAGCAAATCATGCTTGGACATGAAATATTCGTAAACCAATATCAGTACGAGTGCGCTTCCTGCCACAATGCTGTTGTGGTCCGGCATTCCGATGTTCATTTCCTTCCAACTGTAATGTACGCCGAAGGAGAGGTGGCTGATGTAGTGGAACGCTTCGGCCATAGAACTTGCCCGGAAGAATATCAGAGATACGGCAAAAAGTAGGTAGGTCCTTACGACGGATAATGTGGCATATAAGCGGCTTCCCAATTGGGCTTTCAGTCTGCGGTGAAATGCTGTGGTCTTCATCTCGTAGAAGATGATGACACCTTGAATTAGTCCGTAGACAGCGAAGTTCCATCCGGCACCATGCCAGATACCCAGTCCCGTGAAGGTCAGCGCCAGACTTAGAAATACGCCCCATTGTCCCCATCCACGCAGGCTCGAGGACAACGGGAGGTACAGATAGTCGCGTACCCAGAATGAAAGCGACATGTGCCATCGGCGCCAGAAGTCGGCAGTGGTCTGTGCAATGAACGGCCGGTTGAAGTTTGGGCTGAGCTTGAATCCCAGCATGCGCGCTCCTCCCAATGCGATGTCGGTATATCCGGAGAAGTCGGCATACAGCTCTATCGGATATAGGAGGCATGCCATCAGCAATTGCACGCCCGAGGCTGTGTATACCGACCCGAAGACACCGTCTATGTATGGGGCGATGGAGTCGGCCAGTATCAGTTTCTTTATTAGTCCCACGACAATCAGTCTCATTCCGTAGACCATGGATGTATAGTCCGTGGCTTTGCAGGACTTCAGTTGGGGGAGCATGTCACTTGCTCTTTCTATGGGACCGGAAAGGAACTTCATGAAGAAGAGCATGTATATCATGAAGTCGGGCAGGCTCTTTTCCGGTTCTTCTTCTTGCCAGTAGATTTCTGTCAGGTACGAAATGGCCTGGAAAGTATAGAAAGAGATTCCCAGTGGAAAGAGAATGTGGCAGTTTGTAAGCCGGTCAGCATACCGGAATGCCAACCAGCTTACAACCAGAAAACACACACCTGAAAAATAAATTCCCTTCATGCCGCTTTCCCGCTTGGCCTGTCCTATCCATTTGCCAAGGTAGAAGGTGGTAAGCGTGAGGATGAGGGCCGTTATCAGAAAAGCGAGGTGGTAGAAGCCTATGAAGAGGCAGCTGGCTGTCAGTAAGGTCGCTTTTCTGAATCGTGAAGGAAGCGTATGGTATAGAATGAAAGTACACGCAAACAGTACGACGAAGTTCAGGGATATGAATGACATTTCCTAGTTGGTTTTGGTTAAAATGGCATGGCAGATGTCTCCCACGTTTTTGAGTTTTACAATATCTCTGAAGGTGAAGCGTACATTGAATTTCTTCTCTATCTTGTTTATCAGTTGCATGTTGGTCAGTGAATCCCATCCTTCCACATCCTGGGCGGTGGTCTCATTGTCAAGTACAATGTTCTCTCTTTTCAGTACCTCCCGAAAGATGAGGCTCATTTCATTCAAAATAGTCTGTGTATCCATTGTCAAGTTTAAATTAGTTCTTGTATTTTCTTTCTGTCTGTTTTGCTACTGGTGTTCAGCGGAAACTGTTCCAGGCAATGCATATGCTTGGGAATCATGTAGTAGGGAAGCCTGCTATACAGATATTCCTCCATCTGCTGTTTGTCGAGCTGTTTCTTCTCTACGACGAGATGTAGTTCGCACTGATTGCCGTTGTCGTATTTGGGAATGACGACTACACGGCATTCACCGTTGAAAAAGTTTTTTGCCACATGTTCAATCTCGCTCAGCTCGATGCGAAATCCTTGTATCTTTATCTGTGAGTCTTTTCGTCCGCAATAGATGATGTCACCGTCGGCATCCATCCGGCAGAGGTCTCCCGTCTTGTAGTATACTTTTCCATTGGCGGTCTCTACGAGGCATTCCCCGTTTTTTTCGGGAGCATTCCAGTATCCACCCATCACTTGATTGCCGCTAATCCATAGTTCGCCGGTTTCTCCGGTAGGCAGCGGGCGACCGTCGTTATCCATAATTAGGGCATCGATGCCTTCGAAAGGCCTTCCGATAGCGGTCATGCCGTTGTGATGCTTGCAGGAGGTGACGGGTATCCGGTAGGCAGTGCAGTAGATGGTTCCCTCTGTCGGTCCGTATAGGTTTATGAAAGAGGCATTGGGGACACATTTTCTGAAAGCATCCAACAGCTCCGCGTCAGAAGCCTCGGCAGTAACCACTAGATATCTAAGTGCGGGGAGGTGTATCTCCGGAAAATAGGGACGTAGCAGCTGGAGCAGTGAAGGGGCCACGGCAGCGAAGGTCAGGTCGTATTTTTCCAGAGTTTCAATTACGTTGATGTATTTCACGCCTTCCGGAGAAACGGTGTATATGCAAGCACCCAGCGTCAGCGGATATAGAAAGGATACGATGGAAACGTCAAAAGTGAGTTCGAACATCTGCAGCATCCGGTCGTTCTCGTCCAGTTGCCAGCCGAGGCGGTGGTAGGCGGTATAGAAAGCATTCAGGTTACGGCGGGAGATGGGTACTCCTTTGGGTTCGCCCGTGCTTCCGGAGGTAAAGATGATGTAGGCATTTTCCTCTTCTGCCGTATGGAGGATGTCTTCTGCGGCATGGAACGTGGCGGAGTTCTCTGCCTGCTCTATTTCGGAGGTACATATCAGTTCCAGATTCCGGGTGTCGAGGTTCAAGACATGGATATTCTCGGTATGCAGCACGAGGCGAATGCCTGCCGAGTCGGCAATTCTGTCGTTCCTATGTTTGGGGTAGGAAGGATGCAGGATGACGTATGTCTTTCCGCAAATCAGTGCAGATAGTATGGATGCGTATGTTTCCAGTCTGTTTTCTGCGACGATGCCGATAATTTTGTCTTCTCTGTCCTTGAATAGGGAGGATATTTTCTGTACGCAAGTTGCCAGCTCTCCATAAGTGCAGGCCGTGTCTTCGATGACGAATGCCGGTCGGTCGGCATATTTGCCGAAGGCTTTCATGATGTCGCCAATCAAGTCATTTGGATACTTTTTCATTTAGTCCGTTATGTTATAGTTCAGTTTTTGCGGAAGCGATGTTTGTCCGTCGTTCATTAAAGACAGTGGTTTCCCGCAATCTCCCTACCGGGAAATCCTTAAGATTTCTAAAAAAGGAGGGATACTGTTCGGAATAAAAGAAACAGAGGGGGCAAATACATACTCACCACAGGATAACACGGATTAACACTGCTAAAAGCTCTTTATTATCAGAACTCCTAAGGCAATCTGTGTTAATCCGTGTTATTCTGTGGTGAGTATGATATACTCTTCGGGCAAAATGGGTTTGCGAACAAAGTCCTTATTTTGCCCAGAACAGTTTGTGGTAGTAAGTGTCTTCGGCTGACACCTCTTTATAGTAGGGATTGTAGTTGACTTCCGTATTCGGGTATCTCCAGCGGTTCGGCACATTTGTGATGGTACCGGCCACTTCGGGGAAGGCCAGGCCGGACGGATAGCCGGTACGTCGGATATCACTCCATGCCTCACGACTGGCTAGGAAACCGAAATGCAGCCACTTTTGGGTAATGATAGCATCCAGCTTGTCTGCATATTCCGTGCTGTTCCATTTGGCAGCAGCGAAAGAGGCTGTTTCTTCGGCAGTGGGGGCATTATACCGGCGTGCGTTTTCACCCGTACTTACCGAGTCGTAATAGTAGTAAAGCGTGATGGACTGGCTGACAGCCTTTTTGAACTCTTCTTCCGCTTTTGCTTCATTCTTTGCCACTCCATACCCCATTTCATAGGATTCCGCTTTCAGGAAATGGATTTCGGGTGAGGCCATTATCAGCATGTCGAATTTATCGTTTTCCCAAAAGAAACCTTTCTGCGTGATTTGTGAGAAACCGGTGTTGCTGGTATTGACTTCGTCTTGTGCCTGCGAGTTGTAATATTCCGTCAGCTCATCTGCCACGGTAAGGTCTGTGCCCAGATAACGGTGTTCGTCCAATTGACCGGTGTTTTGGTTGGTAATCTTCACGGGATTGAAGTTGAGCAGGATGCGCGGGTCGTCTTCTCCTTTCACATAAACGCCGCTCAGTGGGTCATTGCTGGTCATATCATAGTTGCCATGGCCCAGCATGCGGTCGATGATGGCGCCCGAAGCAAGTCGGTTAGTTACCCAGTCACCCAGTCCGTGGCCTGCGGTGAAGTTCAGTTGCCCAGACTTCTGGTTGACAATGAGAATGTTGTTTTCTTGTTCCTCTATCAACGGATAGGCTGACGGATTTTCCAGGATTTCCTTGATGGCGGTACGGCCTTCCGCCTGCAAGTCTCCTTGCGCGGCTACGCGCATGGCAAGGCGCAGTCGCAAGGAGTTTGCATAGCGTTCCCATTTGTCCATGTCCCCGTTGTTGATAAAGTCTTGTGTATTGAAGTTCCTCGGTGTGGGGATGGAACGGAACCGTGGAGCAATTTCTTTGAGCTCATCAAGAATGGTTTTATAAATATCCTCGGCCTTGTCATAATGAGCATACGATTTACCTACATCGTTGGTAAGCGGCAGCGTACAAGCTTCCGAGAAAGGCATATCCCCGAAAACGTCCACTGTGGCGGCAAAGAAATCGTACAACTGTACTTTGGCGGCAAGATAGAATGCCTCGTCCTGGGCTTGTTCTGCCGCGCTTTCTTCCTCGTAGAGAGATTCCAGCTTACGGAACTGGGCCAGTGCCGAATACACATTGTCCCACTGTCCGTCAATAGCGGGTATATAGCCGGGGGTATACATATCCGTAGTGTTGGAGTAGCCGAAGGTTTGTGCATACTTGCCCGTAAACTGTGAATCGAATCCGAAGAACCGGTTGTATTCGTAAACATCATAGTCCTTTACTTTTTGGAAGACTCCTACCATCAGATTACTGATGGTGACTTGGGTTACTTTGGAGGGGTCTTCGTATTTGCTGTCGAAGTCATAATCCGTACAGCCTGATGTTGTCAGGAGGAATGCTCCCAATGAAACAAGAGATAATATCTTTGTCTTTTTCATACTCTTTTTTGTTTTTTGGATGGTTGTTTTGTCAGAAACTTGCACGAAGTGAAACACCGAAACTGCGGGTAGCTGTGGTAGAACTTCCCACGGTAGCCTGGTTGGTCCAGGATGTTCCGACGGACGACTCCGCATCGTAGTTTTTCAGTGCTTTGTAGAAGTAGAAGAGATTACGTCCGAAGACCGACACACTCAGCCGGCCCAGTCCCAGTTTGGAGATCATCTTTTCGGGAAATTGGTAGCCGATGGTCAATTCACGCAGTTTGACATAAGAATTGTCGAATACCGAATGGCGGTATGTCAGCTGTTCGGCCTCCGTTCCCCAATTATAGGTGGTGTTGTAGTAATAGCCTGCCGGAATGATACGTGTGTTTCTTTCGCCAGTGGAGGCCACTACACCCGGAAGAATGATGCCGTCGTGGTAGATTATCTCTCCGTTGGGGCCGACACCCGTGGAAGGGTCTACTTGTACCGGAATTCCGCTGGAATTGTTGTCGCCCGGATAGTAATAGGATAGTCCGCCGTGTTCCGTATCACGGTACTTCAGGGATTCGGGTGTCAGACCCACTGCGGTGGCATATTGGTTCATTTCGTTGATAACATCTCCTCCGATGCGGAAGTCGATACTGAAATCGAGGAATACATTCTTGTAGGAGAAAGAGTTGAATAGACCTCCTACGCCTGCCGGATTGATGTTGCCGACTTTCTGCAATTCGGTTTGGTTGAGGTAAAGACCTTTATCGGAAACGAGGTACTCACCGTTTTCGTTCACCTGGGGAACCTGCGCATAGATGTCACCCATTGGCTGGCCTTCCACAGCTTGTATTTTTATTCCACTACCTCCGGAGTTGAGTATTTCCAGATAGGGCACTCCATCGGCCAGTTTCACTACTTTGTTCTTATATACACCATAGTTGGCTGTCAGGTCCCAGCGGAAATCTCTGGTCAGTATGGGAGTGGCACTGATTGATATATCCCAGCCGTGGTTGGCTACCTCGCCCACATTCATCAACACATTCTTTACGCCTGATGTGGAAGGTTGCGGCGTGGAGAGTATCTGGTCCTTTACACGGTTGTTGTAGTAAGATACATCTATACCCAACCGGTTGTTTAAGAACTTGCTTTCCAGACCTATCTCGTATTCGTACTTCTTTTCCGGACGGATATCTGCATTCCCCCATGAAGAGGGAATGGTGTTCCAGGTGAATCCGTTGTCCGAACCTTGCTCGTAGACGATATTGGCGGTATAGGTTTCAGGAGCATTTCCTACGATACCGTATGAGAGGCGCAGTTTTCCATAGTTCCACCATGACGGCATGTGGAAGGCTTGGGTGAAGAGGAAACTCAGATTGGCGGAAGGATAGAAAAAACTTTGGTCTTTTAGGGTAGACGAGCGTTCCTGGCGTCCGGTCAGTTCAAGGAATAGATAGTTGTCCCATCCCAGGCTCAGTGTACCCATATAGCCGGTTTTCAGTAGTTCCATACGTTGCAGGGTACTGCTTGGCGTGTAGCGGCTGGCATTGAGGTCGAACCAGTTTTCCGTGACAAGCCCGCCATTGGTGGAGACCCTGATATTGTTCATATTTTCGTAGCGTCCGGTCCAGCCTACGGTGGCGGCAATGTCGAAGCGGTTGATATTATAGTTGAAGTTCAACATAACATCTCCATAGACAATGTCGTAACGGCGGTTGATGGACTGGAAGCTACCGTTGGGGTCGTATAGGGAATTGGGTTGTTCGCTTTCATATTTCAGTGTTTGCTTCACATCTGTGATATCAGTTGAAACCTGGGCGCGCAGACTCAGCCAGTTGGTTATCTGCCAGGTGGGGCGAATCATACCGATGAGCCGGTTCTCTGTCTCGTCGCTATGGTGATGGTACATATTCCACAGCATGTTGTTCACTCCGGTGGCGTAACTGGGGTCGTAGGCCCATGATTCCTCAGGAGTCAGCGTGGCGTTTCCTCCGACAAAGGTATTACGGTATCCCAGACTGGTGACGTAACTTTGTTTCAGATAGGGAATGTCCAGGAAGGTGGAGAACATGTTGCCGAAACCGCTGTATAGGTTGAGCGAGGTTTGCGGGCGGTCTTCTACATTCTGTACGATGTAGTTAAGGGAGTATTCCAGTTTCAGCGGTTTCGCCAGTTGATACGAACCGGTCAGCTTGAAGTTGTGTTTGGTGAAGCTTCCGGTCAGGGCATTGGGAATCTCGTCCATGAATGTGTAGGAGAAGCGGTTGCTGGTGGTTTCCGTCCCTTGTGAGATGGCGAGATTGTAAGTCTGGGTCCAGCCGGTGCGAAACAACTCTTTCCACGGGTTGTCGGTCAGTGCCTGGTAGGGGCGCATCTTCCCGTCCCAGTAAAGTACCTCGCTGCCGTCGTATTTCGGGCCGAAGGACAAGGTGGTGGAACGGAGGCTTTTGTAGCTTTGTCCGTTTAGGGTTCTCTGATAGAAGCCTCCCGTCTGTTTCTCATAATCGCTGTATGCGGTGTTGTAGGTTCCCGGCCCGTATACGGTCTGTACTTTTGGTAGATAAGCCGGTAAGTTTGCCATGACTTGGGCATTGAAGTCCACCGTCAGCTTGCCGCTTTTGGCGCGCTTGCTAGTGATGACTACCGCACCGTTTGCAGCCTCCGAGCCGTAGAGAGCTGTGGCGGAAGCTCCTTTCAGAATACTGAGGCTCTCGATGTCCTCTGGGTTGATGTCTACCAGACCATTGGAACGGATTTGTCCGTCGTTGCCAAATTCGGCGAAGTCCGTGCTTTTACCCGTGCCGCCGTTGCGGATGGGTACACCGTCCAGAATGATGAGTGGCTGGTTATTTCCAGTGATGGAAGTCAGTCCGCGTACGTTGATGGAGACAGCTCCGGCAGAACCGCCTTGTGTCTGTGTGATGCGGACTCCCGGTGCTTTACCGTACATGGCAGAGGCAAAGTTGGGTGCTCCTGCCTTTACCAATTCGTCTGCACTGATGGTACTGATGGCATAGCCGACACGTTTCGTGTCTTTTTTGATACCCATTGCCGTTACTACGACTTCTTTCAGTTGCTGGGTATCTTCGCTGAGTGTAATCTTCAGGTCGCCTTGCTTTTTTCGTTTTGCCAGGTTTATCTCCCGAGTAGCATAGCCCATGTAAGCGATAGAGAGTGTTGCATCTGCAGGAACGGTCAGTGTGAAGTTGCCGTCCACATCGGTAATGACGCCGTTGTTGGTGCCTTTCTGTATGACGCTGGCACCGATAAGCGGTTCTCCCGTTACATCTCTTACAATGCCTGTAATGGTTCGGTTCTCTTGTGCAAAGGCTGTTCCGGTGAAAAGAAATGTTAATAACCAACTTGCAATAATCAAACTTTTTTGGAAGTGCGACGCTGAATGTGGAATGTCACACCGTTTTCTCATCCTGATTTTCATACTACTGAAAAATAATTGATTTATCTTATTATAAATGTTACGTCCTTTCGGCAGATATTTTAGCAAGAGGTATGCCAAACGAAAGGCAGACTATCCTTTTAAGGATGAATAATGTTGATAATCAATTGCTTATTTTCTATCGGGAAAAAGGGAAGTTCGGGTGTTTGTGGTGTGGAGATGTGGAAAAAATCCACAGTAGGTATTCCACAATTTCCCTCTCTTCCCTTGAAGTCTTGTTGTCGACCCTTATTGGTAGCCTTGTTCATCGGAGGTATGCTCTATCACTACAATAAAATCTGGTGCAGTTGCAGTGGTTGCATTTTTTTTCAGGGTGGGAGTGTTTTTGACCTTTATCCGGGAAGGATTACTCGAACGAAAGAGCTATCAGCCTGCGGTTTGTGAGATTGATATTAAGCCAGTATAAATCAGAGAATTACTTTCAAAATGTGACTACTATGGTTACTGTGGCAAATATAGTTATTCTTGATGGAAGAACTGCATGTTTGGCGTAATAAGTATCTATGTTTGGGAGAGAAAGGATAGGGAGGTACTCTTACTTTTAGGAAATTAATATCATGTTTGCACCTTATTTGTTTCGTGCAAACATGATATTAATAAATCTTAGTGGTTTATTTTACTTCCCACGTATCATTCGTCATCAATAACTCCTCGAAGTTGTGATACTTCTTCTTGGCAGACACCTCTTCGATTTGTTCATGAACAGCATCGTCGTAAGTAGGAGCTTCCACATCGCGGATAACACCGAGTGCAATCGGGAAGTCGGGACCTTCCATCAGGGCAAGCTTCAGTTGCAGGGTGTTGTCCATGCAGTGGGCATCGTGGATGAGGATATCCTTCTCTGTAATGCCGTTCTCACCGAGTTTCACGACTTTTAGACCAAAGCCTTCCTGCATCAGTCCGTATTCGTTGTTCTCGCCGAAGAGCATTGGTTCGCCGTGTTTCAAGTAGATAGCATTCTTGGCGCGGTCTTCCTTTTTGGCTACGGAGTCATGCGTACCGTTATTGAAGATAACGCAGTTTTGCAGAATCTCGCAAACGGAAGCCCCTTTGTGAGCCATGGCTGCCTTCAATATTTCCACTGTCCCCGGAGCATCGGTAGCTACCGCGCGGGCAAAGAAACGGCCGCGGGCACCGAAGCAAAGCTCTGCCGGGTGGAATGGATCTTCTACCGTACCATAGGGAGACGACTTGCTGACGAAACCACGTGGAGAGGTCGGAGAATATTGACCTTTGGTCAGACCGTAGATGCGGTTGTTCAGCAGAATCATGTTCAGGTCGATGTTACGGCGTACGGCGTGGATGAAGTGATTACCGCCGATGGCCAGACCGTCACCGTCGCCGGAGATTTGCCATACCGTCAGGTTGGGATTGGCAACCTTGGCACCTGTAGAGATGGCAGCAGCACGTCCGTGGATGGTCTGCATCGCATACGTATTCATGTAATAGGGCAGACGGCTGGAGCAGCCGATACCTGAGATGACGGCATTCTCCCAAGGAGCTTTGCCGATTTCTGCCATTGCTTTGTGCAGTGAAGCCAGAAAGAAGTGGTCACCACAACCCGGACACCAACGGGGTTGTCCTTTTTTATAGTCTTTTGCTGTATATTCGCACATAATCTTTTTTAATTGATAGTTGATAATTGATAGTTGATAATTGGTGGCTGGTCATTGATAATCCGCATATTACGCATGGTTATTATCAATTGTCAACTGTCAATTATCAATTAATTTATTGAACGCTGCGACCAGCTCGGCAACGACGAACGGTTGTCCTTTGACTTCGTTGAACTGGTACGGGGTGAAGTTGTCTATCTTCATACGTAGATAACCTGCAAATTGTCCGAGATTCTGTTCGGCAACTACCACCTTCTTGTACTTCTTCAGAACGGTTTCCGTGTTCTTGGGGAGCGGATTCAGATAAGTGAAGTGGGCGAGGGCAACCTTCTTGCCTGCCTTGTTCATCTCTTCCATGGCCGAATACAAGTGGCCGTATGTACCGCCGAAACCGACAATCAGCAGGTCGGCATCGTCTGCGCAACCTTGCACTTCTACATCGGGTACGGGGATTTTGGCAACCTTCTCGGCACGCAGACGGCACATCAGGTTGTGGTTTTCCGGGTCGGTGGAGATGGCACCGGTATTGCTGTCCTTCTCCAGACCGCCGAGGATGTGCATATAGCCTTCTTGTCCGGGGATGGCCCAATAGCGGACACCTGTTTCGGGATTGCGTTTGTACGGAGTATAGTTGTCCTTCATTTCGGAAGTCACGTAGGGAGGGGTGATGGCGGGATAGTCTGCCAGTTTGGGCAGCTTCCAGGCGCCGGAGCCATTGGCAACAAAGCCGTCGGTCAGCAATACGACCGGGGTCATGTGCTCCAGTGCAATTTTGCTTGCCATGTAGGCTGCGTCGAAACAGCTTGTGGGTGAAGAGGCGGCGATGACGGGCATTGGGCTTTCACCGTTGCGGCCGAACAATGCCTGCAACAAGTCTGTCTGCTCTGACTTGGTGGGCAGACCGGTAGAAGGACCGCCACGTTGCACGTCGAGCACAACCAGCGGAAGTTCTGTAATGACTGCCAGGTTCATAGCTTCCGATTTCAGGCAGACACCGGGACCGGAAGTGGAGGTCACAGCCAGCGCACCTGCAAAAGCGGCGCCGATAGAAGTGGCGCAACCGGAAATCTCGTCTTCGCATTGCACGGTCATCACGCCCAGAGACTTGTGCTTGGAGAGTTCGTGCAGTACATCGGTTGCCGGAGTAATGGGATAGGAGCCGAGGAACAGCTTCAAGCCAGCCTTTTCAGCTGCGGCGATGAAACCGTAAGCAGTTGCTTTGTTCCCCGTGATATCCATGTATCTGCCGGGAACGGTAGTCTTACTTTCAATCTTATATGTATGGGCTACGGAAGCATGGGTGTTGTGTCCGTAGTCATATCCTGCATGGATGACCTTGATATTTGCCCCGGCAATTTCGGGCTTTTTGGCGAATTTCTCGCGGATGAAATCTTCGGCTATTTTCAGATCGCGGTTGAACAGCCAGCATACCAGGCCTACTGCAAACATATTGCGGCATTTCAGCATGGACTTGTTGTCCATTCCGGTGTCGGCAAGGCAGTCTTTCACCATCTTCGAGATGGGGGCGGCGATGACATCCTGCTTAATACCCATTTCCTCTATCGGATTATCGGTCTTGAAAGCGGCCTTTTCCAAGTCTGACTTCTGGAAAGCATCTGTATCGATGATGATACAAGCAGTGGATTTAGCAAACTTATATTGGGTTTTCAGTGCGGCGGCGTTCATCGCTACCAATACGTCGCATTTGTCACCTGGGGTATAGACTTTCTCTGCACCGATATGTACCTGAAAACCGGAAACACCGGTGAGTGAGCCTTGCGGGGCGCGGATATCTGCCGGATAGTCGGGGAATGTACTGATATCATTGCCCACGGTAGCCGAAACTGTTGAAAAGATGTTGCCGGCGAGCTGCATACCATCGCCGGAGTCTCCGGAGAAGCGGACTACCACTTGCTCCAGTTCTTTGACCATCATGTCGTTTGCCATAACTTACGAATTACTATAGATTATTTGAGGATTACTATTCCGTTTACATGGACGGCAAATTTCGGAAAGTTAATCGGATTAACAAAACTTTTTTCGGAAAATCGGCAGAATACATTATCTTTGCATCCGCAATCAGCCTGCATCGTGCAGGAATAGCGTAGAAGTTCTACTGATATTCTACATATTCCGCTGATTATCAGTTGAGGCTCTGTAGTTCAACGGATAGAACAAGAATTTCCTAAATTTTAGATAGGGGTTCGATTCCCCTCGGAGCTACTTTTCAAGCCCGTCCCCATTAATTAAGAGGACGGGCTTTTTGCTGCCTGCTGAATTCAGCCCGCACCGCTACACAGAGTTTTTTTTCTCATTTTATCTGCCATCTGCAAGGATTTGGTACTTGCTTCGCTGTAAACCAATGTGTTGTGGGCTTGCAGATACCCCTTGCAGATACCTTGCAGATAAAGTATCTGCAAGCCCCTAAATCGGGTATAAGGCCATCCACGGTGCACAGTGCATTCATGTTCTAAATAGGGATAATCCATTAGTTCACAGTGATGAACAATTTGTTCACATGCTATAGAACAAAGTGTTCATACTGTATAAAACAAAGTGTTCACCCTAATGAAACAAAGTGTTTACCCCAATGGAACAAAGTGTTTCACGCGTCGAAACAAACTGTTCTATGTGGTGAAACGAACTGTTCTATGTGTCGAGACAAGCGGTTTTCTACGTTGAAACTGAAAGGATTCACGTTGAAGTTTGTCTTTTCCTGTCTTTTCCTGATTTCACTAGACACTTTTTTTCTTTATAAACGTAATCAGTAGACGGTTCTTTCATTTGTATGCTGATACAGTAGTCACTTCTTCCGAAGCCATACTGACAGCATAGACACAACGACAAAAAGAGCCATACCAAGAAGTTCCCTTCTCGATATGGCTCTGTAAAAAACTAATCCCTATATATACAAGTATGAATTTGTATTTGTTCGGGGTGTTTCCTGGAGATTAATGTCCTCCCAGGTAAGCTTCGTTCTGGTCGCAGGCCGGATTCTTGATCAGCTCGTCTGCCGGGATGGGCATATCCATCTTGTTGATGTTGAAGTCGAAGTCGCGGTAAGTCCGGAACTCGAATATGGCTTCGAAACCCTTCAAGTAGCCGAAGCCTTTCGGGTAGTTATGCTCGATGTGGTCTTCCAGATAGCCTGACTTCTGCATGTCTCCACGCAGGCACCATTCTGCGTTGAACTCTTTACGGCGTTCCTCGTTGACTGCCACTTTCCACAAGTCGGAAGTAAATCCTTTCTCGGTTTTCAGCTGTGCGTAGTAGTTCTGTGCGTCTACTACTGTCACGGGTGTCTCGTTGAAAGGAATGGGGTATCCTTCGGTAGCCACATACTTGCCATAGCCATTGTCTCCGTACACACTTGCCAGATTTCTGAAGTAACTGTTGAATTTGGCGGTGAGTTCACTGCTCTTACCGACTTCCATGTTGCCGAATGCGCGGTTGCGCAGGATGTTGATTTGTTTCCATCCTTCAGCTTCCTCTCCGGTTCTGAAACAACATTCCGCATAGTCCAGCATCACGTTGGGGAGGCGCTTCATATAAATGTGGTCGGGAAGCCATTGGTCTCCGGACCAGTGTGTTCCGCGTCCGTTGCGCCAGTGCTTGGTAGAGTAAACGGTCGGTGCCGGTTCTGCCGGTTCGCGGTGGAAGGTGTTGACCCATACCACTTCTTGTGCGAAAGGATTGAATCCTATCGGGCAGTCGGGGTCATACTTGATGTCGCAGTCCAGGGTTTCTACGTCTTTACCGTTCTCATCTTTCTCTATCTTTGTTTTTGCATATCCTTTTCCTATATATTTGGCATTGTCCGGGCTTGCCAGCCAGGCTTCAGGCTTGAACGATTGTTTCCAATGTTCTTTGCCGATTTCCTTCAATTTGGATTCAGGTATGGTGGCTGTCACCAAAGAACCGTCACGGCGTTTGTCGCCGTTTTCGTATGCGTCATAGAGTTCCCAGGACACGGCATAGGTTCCCCATGCACCGTTGGCGGGAGCACCGAAGTAGAAGCCTACCCAACCATGGGCCTCGGACCACTTGGCTCCGTCCCAGCCGCCCCACTGGTCGCCTTCGTTGAGCACGGCCTGCCAGATGGCCTCTTTGCCCCATACTTCATCGGCATCCCATAGCGTGGTGAATGAAGGATTCAGCTCATACGTGCCACTGTCCAGAATTTCTTTGAGGGCTGTCTTTGCCAGTCCGTAACATTCATTGGCTGTTTCGGGGCAACGATAAGCTTTCCACATGTAGGCATCGCCCAGATAAGCCAGCGCCATACCTTTCGTACAACGTCCGTACTGTCCGTCCATGGGTTCCCAGTCGAGCAGTTCGGCGGCAGCCTTCAAGTCTTCAATGATGAAGTCCCACATTTCCGCGTAGGTTTCTGCACGGGCTTTCGTCGGTGTATTTGTATAGTTCTCTCCGGTAGAAAGCATCGGTACACGGCCGAATGTGGTGGCTAACCAGAAGTACTGGTAAGCGCGGAGGGCACGTGCTTCGCCTTCCAACGATCTTTTTACGTCGTCAGACACCTTGTCGGCAGTTCCCAGTCCCGACAGGAAGTCGTTGCTTCGTGTGATGGCGGCGTATGCCTGGTTCCATCCGGCGGACAACTCGGTGGTTTGTGCATTCCATGACTGGGTCATGAACGCTTTGTCCCATCCCGTAGCCTGAGAGTCCATTGTCGGGTGTGAACCGGTGAACAGATAGGGCTTGAAGGGGTCTCCGTTGTGCCCGGCGGTGTTGCTCGGCAGCATCAGGTCGTAGCATCCGTTCAGAGCTGCTTTGGCATTGGCGTCGCTTTCGTACATGGTACTCATTTCCAAGATGGAGTAATGTGTCACGTTGAGGAACTCCTCGTTGTCGCAAGAACTGAGACCGGTCATCACCACAGCTCCTGCAATCAAACTGTATAATAATTTGTTTTTCATAATCAATGTAATGTTTGATGTTTATTAAAATTGCACATTCACGCCAAGTGTATAGGTACGCGGCATCGGGTAACGGCCGGTATCCAAACCTGTATAGAGCACACTGCCTTGACCGCACTCGGGGTCACCATACTTGTTGTAACCGGAAAGGGTTGCCAAGTTCTGGATGGAGAGGTAAACGCGGGCGTTCTGGATAGAAGCCTTCTTTACCAAGTTCTTCGGCAGGGTGTAGCCTATCTGGATGTTGGAGATACGCAAGAAGTCGCCGTTCTTCACCCACATGTCAGAGGCACGCATGTTGTAGTTGGGGTCGAGGAAAGACAAGCGGGAAAGTGTACCGTTGGGATTCTCGGGAGACCATGCCTGGGCGGCAGCTTCCTTCAGGATGTTGGGCGCACAGCCGTCATCGGAAGAGAACATGTTGGACAGACGCATGGCGGAATAAGAGAAGATGTCTTGTCCCAATACGCCGTAGAGATATACGGAGAAGTCCCAGTTCTTGTAGCTGGCGCCGAGGTTCAGACCGTAGTTCAGGGTCGGGAAACCGTCGCCGAGAATATCCATATCGTCCTCGTTGATGATTCCGTCACCGTTCAAGTCCTTGTACTTGAAGTCGCCCGCTTTGGTTCCGTCCGTCTGGTAGTAGACTTTCTCTTTTTCCCAATCTTTTCCTGCTGCAAGGGTGGCTGCTTTGTTCATTGCTTCGACTTCTGCGTCGGATTGGAAAACGCCTTCTACACGGAAGCCGTAGAATGAACCTACCGCATAGCCTTCCTTGCAGATGGAGTGGTTGCCCCAGTGATAACCGGCAGCGGCACCTACGGCACCGGTATTGGAACCGTCCTCGGTACCTTTACCGGAGGAGTCGGAGTTGGTGTTGTAAGCAGGTTCTCCCATCTTCTTGATTTTGTTCTTCAAGGTAGAACCGGTCAGAGTGGCATTGATGCTCCAGTCTTTGTTCAGGCGCTTGTTGTAGGCGAGGCTGAATTCAAAACCTTTGTTCTCGATTTCGCCGTAGTTGGTGTAGACTTGTGAGAAACCGGTAGAAGGACGTATCTGGCGGTAGAGCAGCAAATCCTTGGACTTGCGGATGAAGTAGTCCATTGTCAGGTTCAAGTCGCCCTGCAGGAAGCTGGCATCGATACCGATGTTCATCTGCTCGTTGGTTTCCCATTTCAGGTTGGTGTCTACCAATCCGGCGAAGTAACCGGTGGCGAATGTCATGCCGTTCCACATGCCCATGCCTTGTCCGTTGCCGTAGAAGGAGTATTTTACATTTTCAAGTGACAGACCTGCCACAGAAAGGTCGGTGGCGCCACCGGAATTACCGGTTTGTCCCCAGCCAAGACGGAGCTTCAGGTTGGAAACCACGTCCTGATTCTGCATGAAAGCTTCTTCTGACACGCGCCATGCCAAAGCTGCGGAAGGGAAGGTAC
>OGML01001571.1_pt1 | contig 19016 bp, 24 predicted proteins | sample 1572951 | NCBI WGS metagenome assembly OGML01 (sample SAMEA2581883, study PRJEB24529) | metagenome | biome: Human gut stool | place: China | collected 2011 | reverse complement strand
ATACCGCGCCGCCCTCTCCCGCCGGGTAGAGAGCCACCACAGCAGCACCCATACGATGACGACCTTGTAGCCCACCATCACCGTCACGCTCCGCATCAGCGGGTTTAGTTCCACCGCTCCATGACGCAGCGCCCAGAGCGTGCACGAGAGGTCGATCAGATTGAGCGCGTATGCGATCACCGCTCCGCGCGTCTCTTTCTCCTTTCTCACTTCTCCTCAGCCCTCCTCCGTACAATCGGAGCAGTCCACGAATTGATCAAATTCAGTTTCTCTCCCGCAATCTGGTGTTTCTGGTAAGACAGCCCCGGTGCAGCCTCCCCCAGAACGAGGCTGAGAGATACCGCGTCGACCGGCGTCTCCACTCCGTTGGCGTTTACCTCGTTCATGCCGCTTTCAACCGTTGCAAGAGCGGTGATCTGTGCTTTCGGCAAGTCGTCCTCTCCGACACTGTGCTTTGTTTTTGCTGCGGTCGCCCGATATGCCTTTGGATCGTGCGGCGAACCGCTGACCATCAGCCTGTATTCGTCCACCAGCGTGAGGTCTTCAAGCCTGTCGAGCTCCTCGTTTTTGATTTTGTAATCATCGAGCGCGTCGACCGCCCGGAGCAGACTTGTCAAATTCGCGTTTTTGTTCGGTGTACGCATCGGATAGATCTCAACAAGCTGCAGATCCATGGCGAGCGTCTGAACGTGGGTCATCCCCGCCTGGTAGCTGCGATACGACTGATCTACCTGAGACCACCCGTCCACCTTAAACGGCGGCCAAGGCCACAGGTTGATGTAGAGGTACGAATGCTCCATAGACCCTACCGGGACTTCAAACTCAAGGCTCTCTCCGGATACAAGGTAGTAAACGCCACCGTTGGAGTGTTTTGTCTTTAGGTTGTCAGTATTGCCAAACACGCCCGGAACGGCGACCGCAACCCACGCCTTGGATGTGCCGTCGTCGTCAAATGGGGGAGACACCGTCTCAACAAATGAGAACCTATACCTCCCCGGGCAGAGAACATAGGTCTTAATGACATATACCGGCGTCAAATTTGCCGTGCCGCTCACTCCCCAATTCGCTTTTACCTGCTGCGTCAAAGTGAACGTCCAGTTGTCGAGGCGGGAATTCACGGAAAGCTTGTTGTCCGTGAACTGTTCCCAGGACATCTTGCCGGCCATATAAGCGCTGCGGATGAGATAGGAGAAGGGGAGCGTTTTTTTTGTGCATATCTCGTGCAAATAAGAGCGGTTATAAAACAACGCCGTGACCCGCGCCGCATTTTTCTTGCTGAACACCCCACCAAAGTGTGGTGCTGTGCGCTCGCAGAAGGCATAGAAGTCGCTGATAGTCTTGACATTGTTGTCCCGCAGCCACCCCCCCATGTCTTGCAGTCCGTAGATACTCGGCGCAGTCGCCTCGCCGTAGGCATTGCGCAGATACAGGTCGATGATGACCTCATCACAGTTGACCTCGACGTCAAATATCCCCGGTTTTTTCCTCGGTGGCGTATACGGCAGCAAATATCCGTCTCCGCACAGCCCCGCGGCCAGCCCTGCCTTAAAGCTGGCTGCGTCATAGCCGCGCAGCGTGCCGCTTCCGTCCGGTCGGTGCGCGTCAAATGTGCTGTTGAACCCGCGCTTAATTGCCTGCCCGGTCAGATATCCGGTCATGAAGCTTTTTTTATGTTTGATCGCCATCGTCCGCCCCCTTACCAGTAGATGGGGCAGTCTGTCCCATCCGGGTATGTGATTTTCACCGGGACTCCCGCGCTGTTCAGCGTGACGCCATAATCCAGCATTTCTTTAACACCTTCCAGCAGGACACCCCAACTGCCCTTATCCCATCCAGAGAAGTTAAGTCCAACGGTTTTTCTCATTCCCATTAAATCCAAATACCCCTCGTCCAGCGCGACGAGACCGAGTTGTTTTCCCATGCTCGTCTCATACGTCAGCTCAAGCGAGTTCTGCCGCTTGACGAGGTAGCCGCGCTGCTTGCCGTTGTTGTCGCCCGCGCCGAAGACGTCCACAGGGTAGTAGTATTGGCCGTCCGATTGGAACGAGATCGCGCGCTTGACTTGCTCCTCGTACTGATAGACCATCACCGGCCAGCTCGTCTGCTTGGTAGTGGTAAAAATGCGCTCGCCGTTTGCGTAAGGGTAGCCGTCCGAGCCGATCGACGCGCCCGCGGGGTCGGCCTCCCAGTAGATCAGCTCCCCGTTGGGGTTTTTCGCCTGCTCCGTCGTGCTTTTGGCAATTCCCGCGACAAACTCAAGGCTCTGCCCCTCCACGCGGATGAAATTGTCGTCCGTTGTGTCTTTAGCAAGATACTTGACCACCCGGCGAGAGGTCGACAGCCGGTTGACGCTCAAGTCCGCGATCTCGCCGAAGGCGGAGTAGAGCGCGTCCGCCGACAGCTGCCCGGAGACGTCCACGTTGCCGTCGAGCTTAATGTAGCCCGTGTAGTTGTTTGGGCCGACCTTGAGCGTGATCGTCGCGGTCGTCTGGCCATCCGGGTTGGACGCTGACGTGACGGATAAGCTGATCCCATCGACCGTTTGCGTGATGTCCGATACCCGCCCGTCGATGCCCTCCACCTTGAGGTTGATCTCCTCGCTGGTCTTGGTGATAGTCGAGCGTGTTTCGGCAATCTTGCGGTTAAATTCCTGCGTGATGTACCCACCAGCCGGATATTCGTCTTCCATCTCCGCTTCTCCGGGGGAAGAAATGCCCGCATATCCGCGGCCATCATCAGAGAGTTTAGACAGCGGCGAATAAATGCCACCAACCGTCACGCCGTCGCCCAGCTCTGCCGCTGGATCAATGTTTGCCGCGCCTGCTTCGTAAGCCTGATACTGGTAGCCTTTCATGGTTTGCAGCAAAGCATTTACCATTGGCTGCGTAGCGTGTGGGCAACTTGCAATGACCTCCATGCCGGTATCATCGCCCGCCGTCAAGCTGTTCTCGTCATCCACAAGCAGCGTCACGCGAGAGATAGGCTTGTACTTGCCCTTGTCGGAAAAACTTGTAACGTCTTTGCCGACATAATATTTATTAGACAAGAATTCTCACCCCTCCAAACGTAATAGCGTTGCCCGATTCTGTAATGAGATAGTTCGTCTCGGTAGGCATAGACAACAGAGGAATAAGCAATAGTTTCCCTTCATCGGTAATAATCCAGTTGCCGCCATGTGCCGCAGCGATAAAGCAAAGCTCATTGCGTACCGTGTAATCATTGGCGGGGTAATCAATGGTATACGCGCTGTTCAATACAGTCCGCTTATCCAGCGTTACCCCCATCATCTGGCAAAACAGATTCACGGCGGCAGGCATAGCCATTGGGAACGTCAAAGACTGAGCCGGTTCCCATACAACATCTGCTTTTCGCATTGCGTCGTATGCTTCAATTTCCCAATAGTCACCGTCTCGGGAACGTTTATTGGTGAAAAACGTCCCCTTTGGGATCCATGCGGTCGCCTGAGAGCCGTTTACAAGCCGCAAAAAACGCTTGATTGTCGCGCCGCGTGGAATGTTGTCCGCAATAACTGCAAGCTTTAGCGTCGCACAGCAGGCGTTTCCAATGCCAAATTCTTCAAACAACTGCGATTCGACGGAGTGGGAAACCTCTGCGTCTTTTCCGTATTCCGTTCCGGCGATAGTGAATTTGTACTCTCGTTCTGTTCCGGGCTTGTGGAGCAAATCATGCCACAGCGCGCTTGTTGTCTGCCCCATGTTATTACACCTCGATCAAATTAAACGTCGCGCCGCCCCACACCTCGTTATCGTCTGCCGCTTCTTCGAGCGTGCATTCCATCGACGAGCAATAAAACGTGCTGGTTCTCACGCCATGCAGGTCGAGGTATTGCACGGTGCAGGTGGTCTTATTGAGATCATCGTCAAGCTTTGCCAGCACATCACGTTTGACAGAGCGCGTCGTATAACTCAGTTTCCGCTTGGTGGTGATCTTGTCGCGCCGCATTTTGCCATCTTTTGTGCGGGTGGTCTTGTCGCTGTCGAGATCGTTTCTGCTCCAACCGTACCCTTTCGTTGCGATAGCGTCGGAGTAGTCCGTGCCGTTGATAACAAGGACTTCCATGTTTGCCCCTCCTTAGTACAGCAGCACGGGCTTACCCGCTGCGCGTGTCATGTTGTTGATGTTCTTCACCGTGCTGCGCGCGATCTCCTTGCCGTCGAGCTGCACTACGACCGTGGTTGTGCCACCGCCCGATTCTGCCATAGCCTGCTTAAATGCGTCGACCATCGTTGCAAGCGGCGTTTCGATGTTCGTCCCGCTTTTCTGGTCGCCCAGCACGGCAAGAAATTCTTTGTTTGGGGGAATGACTGCGCCGGTCGCAAGGCGGGGAAGCTTGACCTCAGAGAGAGACGAGAGATGCCCGCCAATGCTCTTGCCGCCAACGCCAGGCACCCAACTCGGAACAGTGAACTTGATCGTATTGATTTTACTAATCAGCCAGTTCAAGCCTTTAATGACGGCATTGATGGCGCTCTCGGCAATAATAACAATGCTGTTCCAGATGCCAGAGAAAACTTTTTTGACACCTTCCCACGCAGATTTCCAGTTGCCCGTGAACACGCCCTTGATAAATTGGATAATTCCACCGAGGATATTATCTTTCAAGTTTCTGGCAAACTCTGTCAAATTACCTGTAAGCGCAAGCGCCGCCGTAACTACAGATGCGATGCCAGCAATAACAAGAGGGATAACGCTGCCAGTCAAGAAGAAAAAGCCCAACCCCGTAGCTACAATGCCAGAAATCAGCATCAGAGTATTTTGCAAATTTGCACCGTTGGTAACGATATCCTTGAATGCCGTGATAATTAGCGCAGCTCCGCTTACGACGAGCCCGATTCCCGCGCCAACCTTGCCAAATGCGATTGCAAGTCCGCCTGCAAGGGCAACAACGCCTGCGAGGGATTCAAGAAGATTCTTCCAGTTCACGCCGTTGTTCCACGCATCCGATAAGCCATCCCACAAGAGAATAAGTCCGCCAACGGCAATGAGGATGCCGCTGAGTTTTGTAAGGATAGAGCCGAGCGCGCCGGGAAGCCCACTTGCCACTTTCCACAAGGCAAGGCCCGCAGCGATCAGCAAGACCGCATCAGCAATCTTTTTGAGCCTGTCGCTGATATCGTCCATGTAGCTGAAATCAGGGGTGATATCATCTGCGCTTACGCCACCGCCGCCCGCACTGTCAGCGGTATCACCGGATAACTGGTTGATCTCGTCGAAGGCCGCAAGGTCGCTTGCTGCCTTTTTTGCAGCGCTTCCAGTCCCTTTCAGCGCTTTGGTCTCCTTATTTAAGGACTTTGCAGCGTTCGCAGATGCCTTGACGCTTTTGCCGGAGATAAGCGACACAAGGTGGGAGATTTGATTGATGACCGCCGTGATTACGCGCACAAGCATTGTAAATGCAGGAACAACAACACTTACAAGCGGCTGCGCCAATGTCAGCAATGCGCCTTTCAGCTGTGCAATAGATTCCCTCGCTTCCGAGTTGGTCATCACAACGCTTTTCACCCACTCGCGCACTTTGGCAAGCGCCTGAGTGATAGCAGTAAATACAAGAGCGCTGCGAACGACTGAGCTAATGCGTTTTCCAAAGTTGTCCATGCTCTTTGATGCTGCTTCTGTCGCTGCACGGATGCCAGCGCCTTTATTGCGGCCCTCAATCTGCTGCGCGAGGTCTGCTGCCTGCGTCTTTGCATCTGAGATTTTTTCACTCGTGTTAGTGAGCTTACTATTCAGCTTTTCAACCTCACTTGCGGTCTTGTTGAATTCACTTTGGAGCAGCCTCACGCGCTCTGCCTGTTCGGATACGTCCGTTTTTTCGTATGTGCCTTTGGGGGCGCTCCGCATTTCCGCAAGGATCGCTTTTGCGTTGTCAAGCTCCGCGCCAATGGTGCGAAGTTGCTCTTCCATCGGCGTTTTTTGACTTCCAAGCTTGTTGAACTCCTTCTGCAAAGATGCAATATTTGACTTAACCTTGTTCAGGTCCGAGTGTAGTTTTTTGTCGCTGATTGTAGCGTCAATTACGATTTCACCATCTGCCAAAGCTATCACCTACTTGCTATTTGTTTTTTTGCATGGTATCATCAATATATCCACAAAACGTGGCTATAGGAGGAATGAATATGGATAAGATGACTACTTGTAAAGTGTGCGGCGCGTCTATTGCGAAATCCGAATCAACGTGCCCTCAATGCGGAGCAAAACAGAAAAAGCGCCACCCAGTGTTGGGGATCATCATTGCTATTTTCGGCATTTGCCTGATCGCCGCCGCATTAAACGGCACGGGCGATGATTCTGGCTCAGAGAGCCAAACGTTTGGCGTTGGAGAAACCGCCGAGTTAAATGGGATCAGTGTAAAGTTTGATTCCTGCACCGAAAGCAATGGATCGCAGTTCAACACGCCTGATGATGGTAATGTGTTTCTGCTTTGCGAATTCTCCATTGATAACCAGTCGGATAAAGATATTGCCGTTAGTTCTATCGCATCGTTCAACGCCTATGTTGATGACTACTCGACAAATCTGAGCATTTCAGCCACCATCGCAACCAATAAAACTCAGTTGGACGGATCTATTGCTGCCGGTAAGAAAATGACCGGCGTTGTCGGATACGAAGTCCCCAAAGACTGGAAAGAAATTGAAATTCGCTTCACTCCTGACTTTTGGTCTGGAAACGAAATTACATTCATTGCAGGCAAGTAATCACCCTCGCCCGATGCTATTTTGCGTCGGGCGTTTTTTTGCCCAACCACGCATTGATCGTGTCGTTTTCTTCTTCTGTCATCGGCTTTTTTAGATCGACAAGCCGACTGTTTTCGCGGTAAAATTCTCGATCCGATTTGTCAAGCGTTTTCCCCTTTGCTTTCAAGCTGCGAATCCGCACTATGTTTGCAAACAGGCAATCCCCGATTTCGTAGTACGCAGATACAAATGACCACCAGTGAAAATAAGGAATTGCGCGCACTTCCTGCCCCACAACGCGGTTGATAGGAGCCACAATGTATGGGAAGTCTTGTTTCCAATCCATCAGTTTAGGGCGCTTCCTGTTGTCACCTTCGTCGCCGCAGTCAAGAAACCATGTCATTTGCTTTACAGCATCTTGAATATGCTCGTCCGGCATTTGCAAAAAATCAGGATAGAAAATATCCAGTGCGGCCAAAACCTTTTGACCGTTGTCCAGATCGACCGCAGCAAACACCGAAAGCACGTCCAGCGCTGCGCGATAGTCCGAGCGGATAGCATACTCAACGCCGCAGACGTTCAGCGACGTCGGAAGTTCGTACATCATTTTTTGTACTTCTGCGTATACTTGCGGATTTTTTCGTCTGCAAGTGCCTGCTCCCGCTTGGTCGCTTCGTCAAACTGGTCAATAATGGCATTCATAAAGTTCTGCCATACCGGGGCGCCGTTTGCTGCGGAATAAGCGTTCACCGACCCGAAAAGCGTATCCGCGATATCCTGCCCGAACAGATCATTGATGATATCGCGCATCTCCCTGTCGATGGAATCCACCATGTCAAAGAGTTCGTCGCCCGGCTCGGTTGTATCGAGCTTTGCCGCTCTCTCTTCCTGCTTCTTGCGCAGATCGTTGAATACGCGGTACGCTTTCTTTGCGAAATTTACGTCCGCAGGGTTGAAATACACGGTCACAACACCGTTTACACCTCGAATGGTGTATTCTTTTACGCCAGAATCAAAGCTGAGTTCCATACTTACCTCCGAAATGAGGGCTGACAAACGCCAGCCCTCTTTGATTTAGTCCTCTGTAAACGTGACAGTGCTGCCGGAAATGGCCGCAGTGCCCGTCTTGCGCGTGCCGCCAAGCGTCACGTCGATAGGCATACCGATAAAGCCGCCGCCCTCGCCGCCAAGGGAAGAGGGCTTGACCATGCAGGACGAATAGCGCTCCGCAAAGACTGCCGTATTCGCCGTGCCTGCATAAGCGTGGACAATCAGCACATCCTGATTTGCGAGCGCTGCCGCGTTCTGCTCCTTGACCGCGAGATTCCACACCTTGACGATGGCAGGGTCGCCAGCGTCGAGATTGGACGGGTCAAAGGTCTGTGTGATAATGGGTTTCTTCATGGTCGTGCGCGTCGTGCCGAGGATATCCTTCGAAGAATCCTCCTGCCAGTCATATTCCATGCTGGAATCCGTGACGCGCGTACCGAGGGGAGACCACGTGGGGGTTCCGGTTTCGCCCGTGTTGAGATACGCGATCAGAAGTTCGCGGTCTACGGTCTGCCCCGCCGTGGTGTTAAAGGTCATATCAGCCATTTTTAATCACCTCGTAGTTCATTTTCATAAGGATTTGGTGATCCTCGTCGCCATTCTCATAAACGGCAAAAAGAGAGGATCGCGTTGTAGGCTCAATGCGAATAACGCGGCGGCCGTCGCCAATGTCAGGCGGCGTTTCGCTTGCCGCCCAATCGCCCAAGGCGTTAAGCAACTCGTCAGCTTTGAGCCGTTTGTCGTTGCTATTTCCCGGCTTCATGCGGTAGATAACCTTAAATTGGTATTCCGCCTGATATCCTCCGAGGATGTATTTCTGTACGATGTACGCCGCCTGAATTGTAGACAGCGCCATCGCCGGAGTATCGGCGGGAAGAAATTCGAACCGAATCAAATCAACTGGCTTATCGGGGAATGTGTTTAACCACGCAAGCAGCTTGCGGGAAACCTGATCCTCTTCCGCTGCCGATACCGTCTTTTTAACCTGCTCCGTACTTCTTCACCGCCTTATCTGCTACACGCACCCACTTATCAAGGTTTTGCGCCTTAGACGCTTCAAACCAATGCGATTGTGCTTGTGGATTGACATCCGTCCTGAACACCAAATTCCGATCTGTCGTTACCTTGTGCTCGCCTTTTCGCACCCAAGAGCTGCCGGTTTCAGGGTCTACCATCAGCTTTCCGAAATAGAGGTATCGGGCATAAGGTCCCAGATATACAATACTGTTTCCGATGACACGCGTCCTGTTCATAAGCCCTGCGGCGGCTCCAGAGGACGGAACAAACGGCTGAGTGTCTTTCTCAATCTGTTCCGCTAAAACGTGCTCAGCGCGCGTGCAGGCTTTGGCAATGGCTTCTTTTACAGCGTCAAAGCCGTCGGTATGCACGGAAATCTTGATGCCCATTACGCACCTCCGACTTCCCAGTGCTGCATATCGGGGCTACCGTAGTCCATAGCGTCAACCTTGGTCACGTTGTAACAATCGTCATGGCTCAACACAACGGTCATGTTGTCCGACACAAACTCGCCCTTTACAAAGCACGTCATGCCGCCGTTACCCTTGTATGAGAGCGTCCATAGGTTAGACTTGTCCGCCGCTTTGAAAAACGATTGCGGGCCGATGTAGGATTTCGGCTTACCCGTTACCCCGTCCACCGCTTCCACGGAGAACGGGATATACAGATTTACAGCGTCAGCACCTTCAAGGCCGCTTTCACGCACGTTCACGCCTTTAGACGCTTGGAGCATCACACCGCGCAATATCGTGGTGTAGACCTTTTCGACCTCATCAAGGGTTGCCGGGTCGATCTCCTGCACAATGTTGTAAATCGTTACAGTGTGGGGAGCGTACATCTACAACCACCTCCGCGATACAGCAGCCCAGTATGGGCAAGATATTCCATGCACGTTCCCGCAAGCAGTTTCTTCGCGCCGTCTGTCGCATTTAGCGCAGACAAGGCAGATTCTCCGCCAGTTGCAAACGTTCTGGAGCAACTGCCTACCGTTTCGCTTTTTACTTCCGCATCATTTGCCGCGGCGTTTGCAAGGTTTTTCATGGCAAGCGCCTGCGCCGACTCGATGACTGCATACTTGTCCACAAGTGCACAGCAGCACATCTTTACCGCTTCCAGATCGGCATGGTCTTTTGCCCTGTTGCGCGTGTAGTAATCGAGGAAGGAGCTGGCGCGGACAACAAGACGCGGAAAGTCGTTTTCGCTCACGGCGCCCATGTAAGTGCCGGAATAGTATTCAAAGTCTGCGTAAGTCATGCGGGTCAGCTCCTTTCAAATCAGGCAGAGACGGTAACGGTGGCAGTGCCGGTCTTTGCGCCGTCCTGCTTAGACTTTGCGGTAACGGTGATGCTGCTCTTGGTTTCGGTAGCGGAAACGGTCAGAACGCCCTCATCGCTGATCTTGCTCTTCGTTCCGTCCTGAGACCATTCGACATCGCCATTGATGATGCCCTCTCCCTCAACCTTGGCGGTAAACAGCTTGCTCTCTCCCTTCTTTACGGTTGCGGTAGCGGGAGTAACGGTAACGGTGGAAATAGCGCCGCCCTTTCCGTAAACGGAGAAGGGGAACGGGTTCGCCTTTTCCGCATTGTAGGCGTTGATGGGGTTCGCGATCTCCCAGCCGAGACGCATGACGGCACGAAGCGCGACCATATCGTTCTGCATGAGGTTGTAGGTGATTGCCTTGGTCGCAGGATCCTGAATAACGCCCTCAGTGAAGATCTTGAAAGTCATGTCCTGGCGAATGGCATAGACAAGCTGGCTCCAATCGCCGACGATCATCTGAGCCTGTGCGGGGTCAAACGCGCCGTTCATGGGGAAGTACATATCCATGCCGTCAAGACCATAGCGGGTAGCGCCCTGCATATCGGTCTTGAAAATAGGCTGACCGGAAGTGTCGCGAAGGCCGCGCAGCTTACCGCGCATCTGGATAGCGGACATAACGCCGTTGGGGTTGAAACCGTCCAACTCAACCTTGGAAATCAGGCCGCCATCGCCCATGATGTCGGCGTAAACATCAGAACTGACGGGAACGCCGTTGCCAGCGGCAATAGCGGTAGGCACAACGCCATCGCGCCAAGTGCCGGGTTTGTTCGTGCCAAACAGAATAGCGGCGTCAATGACCTTGCCGAAAGCCTCGGTCAGGCGGGGCTTGACCTCGCCCCAAATGTCATAGTCCGCATCATCGAGTGCAGCCTCAGGAATGGGGACAATAACCGCGATTTCCTCGGCATACAGCTTCTTCTTGTCCCACGCCATCTTGGTGGTCTGCTTGAATGCCTCACCTGCGCCACTGTCGGTGGCCTCGCCGTTCACGAAGTATGCAGAAGGAAGTGCGTCAAGCACGTTAATGGTCTGCGTCTTGCTGGACATATTCGCCAGCCTGCGGCCCATACGAAGGACAGCAGATTCGGCGATAGCGCCCTGCATGATCTCGCGGGTTACGGGTTCCGGAATAAGTCCGGAAAGTGCGGAACGATCAATAGTTGCCATTTTTGATTCTCCTTTTTTATTTCAGTGCGCTGCGAATCAGATTGTTCATCGCGGCATTGGTATCTGTTTTCTTTTCGCCGCCGCCAACAGCGGCAGACCAGTCGATTTTTACGCCGTCTTGGAACGCGGACGGATCGGCGCTGACTTGCGCCTTGTGCCATTCGTCAAACCCATCAAGCGCCCCGTCCTTGATTTCAAGGTGTTTTGCTTTTAGGTCTGCCAAATACGCCTTTTCTGCAGCTTTAGAGCTGAATTTTACGCCCTTTTCAGCAAGCGTTTTGCGGATCACATCTGCGTAGTCATAATCGGCAATCTTGGATTTATAACCATCGATTTCCTTTTTGAGCGCTTCCACTTCCGCGTTTCCACTTGCCGCAAACTGCTTATTCTTCTCCACTTCCGCGTCCAGCTTGCTCTGAACAGTCGAAAGTGCCTTTGTGATTCGCCTGTCAAACTCCGCCTTATAGGTGGGGTCAGCCAGTATTTCATCAAAAGTAATGATTTCGTCTGCCATTTTTTATTCTCCTTTATTTCCACTGCGTTTTTTTGCCACAGCGTTTTTCTGCATTTGTGTTTTAAGCCTGGTTTGCAAACTCTTTTTCACAGAAACAGCATTGAATTTTGATTCCCATTTTCGCTGCAATGTAATTCCATTCTCGCTTTTCATTTTCTGACCTCCTCAACTTCAACCATGTAAATAGTGCTCCCATCAGCTGGATTCTCTTCTTCGCGGAAGCCGACTACTCGGAAAGAAGAGTTACCGCTATATAAAACTTCCTGCTCATCTGGGTATCTGGAAAAATCTCGAATTGATATTGCGTTTCTTGCCCCGCTTGTAGTGTCAACCAGAACAGCGCTTGTGCCATTTGAAGATTCTAAATGCTGTCCGGACGCAAATTCGACTGCAACCGAAGCGTCCGAACTCCAAGAACTGGGGAGCCCTGTTTCGATCACGTCTCCCTCTTTGAGACTTTCCAAAAAATCCGAATCAACGTTAATTCCACGATAAAGCTCGCCATCGTTCCAGTGAACGGACTTTGCTTCTTCTATGGCTTTGTTGATGTTTTGGACTTCTTCTTTCGTTTCGAGCGACCACGTATAATCATCTGTGTAGTACCTAATTGACTGGATTAGCTTTTCAGCCTCGTCGTCTGGCAGATTTTCAAGCGCCTCATACAAATCCCCCTCGTCAATGTGCCCCGCGCCGCCAGTTTCCTCGCGGTCAAACTTCCCGCTTTCTCGCATCGCGTCCGTTAGGCTCTGTCCGTCTCGAATGAAAACGCGCCGCCCACTGATTGTGCGCCAAACTCCATTTTCTTCTGCCATATTTAGCCCTCCTAAAACAAAAGAGCCGAACAACACGCAAAATCCGCGTACCGTTCGGCTCCTATTGCCCTTTCCCGCGCCCTATTGCGCGGAAGTGCTGTATTTGATTGTCTTCTTGACCTCTAAAACGATGTACCCGTCTTCTTTGCGGCGAATTTCCACATCGTTACCGCGCTTTAAAATTGCATCGATTGCCTTTTTGACTTCTTCCCAGTTCAATACAGCACCTTTGTCCTTTCCCGTTGCAGCGGCAACCCCGCCGCTGCACTAAAAGCCTTATATTTGGCGATCAGTCTTACAAGTTTCGCTTCTGCGGCATAATATTCGTCCTTTTGCTCGCTTGCCTTATACGCTGTTACAAGCCTGTCCTGCTTGATAATCTGGCGCTCAACACGCCGTTGCATCTGTGTTGCTTCATACGCCGTGTATGTCTTGCCCTCAAAGGTGCAGCCGAGTCCATCGTCGATACGCTCAAGCTGCTCATCGGTGTAAGTGCGTTCTGACACACCCTCAACCCAGACGCTGCGCTTATGGCGGCAGTTTGCGCCCTCAAGCCCATCGACCGCGCCAAGCCCGCATACCTCGTAGATATTCTGGTAAATATCCCCGCTACGAACTGAATACACACGGCCTTGCCACGCCTTGTGAGATGACCACGGTGACTGCCCCGGCTTATCGCGTGCGCCCGCATGAGCGGAAACCTCGAAATATGGCGTTTCCAGCCATTTGGCGGACTGCTCCGTATACTTTGCGCAAATTTGATTTACCGCCGTCATAACTGCGCGGCGGGCGGCTACGTCGATCTGGTCACGGTGTCCGCTCTCATAATCTACGACTTTCAACCCGCTTTGCGCCAACTGACGCACCGCCGATTTGATAGCCTGATTGTAGCTGATAGCGCCGCTCTGAATTTGCATTGTGGCATTGTCTAAAGCCCATTGATACGCTTTTGCAGGGGGAAGCATCGTCCGCCCAGCGTCCACCAGAAAGCCCATAGACCGCGTAAGGTTGCGCATGGTCTGCTTCGTCTGCTCGTATATTGCCCAGGTGTCCTCAATGCTCACCAGCGTTTCCGGCTGCGTTATATGGGTAAGGTCGATAAGGCCGTTGTAATAGCGCTGATTGCGCTCTACAACGTCGTCCAGCAGCTTGTTCAGCTTTTCCTCGCCGATATCCGCCGTCTTCTGGATCTCCTTTCTGATCTTCTTGAGGTCGATGCCGTGTGACCGCAGCGCCCGAATATCCTGCACCGTTACCTCGTTCAGCTCATCCGCAGCTTTAAGCCGGGAGCAGATTTCTTCCAGCAGCGTTATTTCAAGAGCACGGAACAATTCTGCCAGTTCTTCCGGGAGGGCGTCAAGTAATTCAGGAGTAAATGGGTATTTCATTTGTTATTTCTTGCGCCGCCATTGCTTTTTCTTCCCATCCCATGATAAGCCATTGGCTTTTGCAACATTGCGCAAATTGTACGTTTGCCCCGAAATCGATTGCACCTTAGACCAGTCAATACCAAACGTTTCCCCGTTTATTGCCCCGGCTTGAATTATGTACTTCGTGTTCACAGTTCTATTTGTTTTTGCGGTTTTTTCATAAGAATCCGCTTTTGCATAGCTGAATGTCAGGTTTCCGTTTCCATCCGTCTTCGCTTCCAAGATTTCGTCGTGATGGTATGCAGGGCTCCACCCTCTGGCTTCGCGCATATAGGATTCTATTTCCCTCGGCTTGCCTCCAATAATGGTTCCATCTTTGCTGCCTCCGGCAGGGATTCTTCCGGATTTTCCGCGGTCTCCAGCTCCGCCTGCGCCTCCACGTCCGCCCATTTTGCTTTCCTCCGTTTCACAATATCATCATAGTGCGGCTTTACCCGTATCAAATTCCAGTCGCATTCTTCCGGCACTTTCCCGTAGAATATCACCCATTCCGGGGATAGCCGTTTCATCATTTCTTCGTAGCCGCGCAGGAACAGGCGCTTGCTTTCCTTGTTCTGCTGTGTACCTACCGAACTAACCGCAACTATTCCGCCGACTGGCTCACCGTCAAAGCACCAATCGTAACTGTTCTCGTCGCTCCATGAGATCGTTGGATAGACCATCATGCCGTGCATTTGCCAATACGCCGCCAACCAGTGCTTGCGGTAATGATTGTATATCTGCATCGCCAACGGCATATCCGTGTATGTGGAGAAGTCAGGCGCGCACACCGCCGCAAATTGCGACAGTTTCGGAATGTATTTGTCCGGCGCGTTCCAGTATCGGATGAATTGATAATCGTCCACAAAGAAATGCACGATCTTGCTTTTCGTGTCCTTCGCCGTGTAATGGTAATTCACAGGGATAAACTCCCCGTTTGGATACGCCTTGACCGGCTCAATCTGCGGGATGCCGTACTTGCCCACGCCGGGGAATGTAAACTTGTCGAGATTTTCAAAGTTAATCATACCGGACGCCATGTACCGCTGCGCTTGTTAGCCCTGCGGTATTTCTTGCCGTTTACCGTAACTTCCAACGCGCCGGACTTTTGCGCTGTTACAAAGGCATTGGAAAACGCCTTGTTTTCTGCTGCTTTGCGGTTTTTATTGGACTGGTCACGCAATTTCCGCATGTAGCTATCCATTTCACCGCGCGCTCTTGCAGCTCTGTCTGCGGCGCTTCCTGTTTTCTGCGCCGTTGTCAGGCGCGCAGGCCCGCTTGCATAAGGATTGACTGCTCCTGCCGCCGTTTTGAGCGCCGTTGTTGCGAGAGTTGCCATCTGCTTTACTGCGTCTTTCTTTTCAGCGTCCGTCAGCTCAAGCCCATTGATTTCAGCAGCGTTGCGCTCAAATGTGCGCCTGATAATATCGCCCATATCAGTGACAGACGCAGCGTTTGCTCGGGTAATATCCTGCTGTGACAAAAACCGCGCAAGGCTTATACCGCGCCCGCGCCCAGTTTCTCCGGCTCCAATTCCGCCACTGGCTCCGCCTCTACCGCCCATCATTCTACCTCCTCTTGTCCTTCGGTTGTCATGTCCTGCATCTTAGGCAGCGCCGCCTTTGCGGTTGCCTCGTCCTCGTTCATCCACTTCATGCGGAACTCCCAATCGTTCATAATGCCCGCCTGCAAGAGCTGCATATCGCGGGTAAAGTCGGTTTGCTTGTCCTCAATGATGCTGTCATCAAAGTCGATAGAGATTTCCACTTCTTCATTCAGCCCAGCGTTCATAGCCGTGTTGCCCAGTCGAAGCAAAATGCGGCACAACTCCACGAGAACCTGCTCGAGCACAATCTCATGCTTTTTAATGGTGCGAAACATGGTGGAGTTTTCGCTGATAACTTGCGTTGCTGTCGCGACGCTATCGCCGTTAAACCGATAATAGGTCTCGCCGAAACCGCACTTGCTGGAAAGAATATTGAGCTGGTCTTGCAACCCGATATTTAACTGCTGGGTTCTTAACTGTGGGGAAATTGGTTCGACAACGTTCCCTTGCTGCGTGTCCTCTGGGAGAAGGTAAAACCTACTATCGTTATTGTTCAAAGTCGGTTTCCCGTCCTCATACCTTGTTGCTGGCATTTTTACCATCAGCAGCAACGCGCCATTGTCAAACTCGTTTCCATAGCAGTTAAACGCCTTGTCTACGCTTTCCAGCACGTCAAGAGCATTTGCATAAACAGGGACGCCGACGGGCAAGAGATAATCGAAATTGTTCGCAATGTTCGGTCGGTCAATAACAAATTGTTTTTCCGCGCTCCCTGTATGGACGACACTCGGGATATGCTCAAAGCCATCAACGGATGCAAGGTTAACTTCCGACAGCGTTTCATTCTCGTACAAATAAATGCTGTTTTCGATTGTGTATTTGCCGTTTCGCTCTTTTTTAAAGATTTGCAAGAACAAATACTGATGTCCGAACCGTGTTACAACACTATCAAATGCGCACTCTGTAATCACGCCATTTCGCCATGAAAGCGGGTAAATATGCTCCATCGTCACATAGTCGATCGCAATGTCTTCCGCACTTCCGGGAATCGGAGCGTCGTAGTCGTTTACTTTCTGGCCAATAACGCGCGGTACATATGCAACCGTTCCGAGCGCGGACTTCATTTCCTGCATTTCGTTTGCTTTTACGGTAAAGTTGTTTTCTTCCAAAATGCGGTCAATAAATTCCTGCTCTTTTTTCCCTTCAAGCGTGATTTTAACCTTTTCGTTCATGAGCAGATTTGCCCAATCTTCGCAGACTTTCTTTCCCATTCCGAGCGAAGACCGCTTCTTTTTCACCCACTCATGACCGTTATATTCTCGGTATCTGTGAAAATCCTTTACTTTCCCAACATACCAGGACTTCCAGAGGTCAACTTGGCTGTAAAACTCTTCCGGAATCGTCGTATAGCCAAGTTCTTTTAACTTTTGGATAACTGCATTGCTCATGCAATAACTCCCATTCTGCGGCTGACAGGCTCTAACGCATATCTCGTCGCGTCAATCAGGTGGTTGTTCGCGTCAGGGTAGCCGCTAATAATGTCGCCGTCTTTGTTTCTTTCGTATTCGTATCCCACAAACTCATTGTAAGCGTTTGGTGTGCGTCGCCTGTCAATGACGATTGTTCTCCGCTGCAAGAACTTCATGCCGTATTCCACAGAGCCGGGTCCTTTGACCGCCTCATACGCAGGTAGCCCCATTGCGCGAAGGTCTGCAACGCTTTTCGGCTCGGCGCTGTCGCAGATCGTTCTAACATTGTTATATCCGCGCTGCTTAATCATGGTCGCGCTTTGCTCGTTGGATAGCTTGTTTTGGTAAATCTCGTCTACCAGATATATTGTCTCCCTTGCCCGATCATAATGCAGGCGGATAAACGCGAACGGGTCCGGGAACCATCCGAAGTCAACGCCCTGATAGATGCGGTCGAAGCTTTCGATTTCTTTGTCGGTGATCTCCCGCAATTCCAGCTTATCGAACACATTGCCGCCAGTTCCTACCGGAATACCGAGATACTCATGCTGATATGCGCGCTCGTCCGTGGCCTTGAGGTGTTCCGCCTCGTCGATAAACTGCTGCCCCAGCCACTCAGGCGGTGCTTGCAAATACGTTGACTTGTGGCACAGGCGGTCAGCGCGTTCCTCCAAGCTGTCCTTGTTTGCCCAGTTGTCGCGCGAAATAGGCGGGTTATAACTTTCAAAATTCCAGAACACCGAGCCGCCGCGCATGGTCGACTGCAAAATGTTTCGGATTTCCGCGCGTCCGGCAAACTGGTCTTTCTCTTCAAAGTGCGTCACGGCGATATAGCCAAACGGGACCTTGATAGACTTGATCTTCATGGGGTCATCGGCGCCGCGAAACATGATCTTCTGCCCGGTAGGCTTGTATATCAGCTCCATCGGGGAAACCTTGGCTTCCCAATACGCCGCCATACCCAGCTCACCGATTGCCCAGATATACTGCGCGTACACGCTGTCACGAATGGTATTTGCCACCTTACGCAGCACAAGAGCGTGTGTACCCGGATTGTTTATCAGGAGTAGGGGGACGAGCACAGACACGGTGGAGGATTTCAAAGAGCCGCGCCCGCCGCTAAAATCGTAATGCGTATGGCCGTGCTGAAATACATCACGCGCCACGCCGTAAAACGCAGGGCCGATTTTCTCGGACAGGAAAATATCAGACATCGATAATCACCTTAACGACGGAATCAACGCCCGTATTGTCTTGCTTATCGAACACACCTGTATGCTTTGCAAGCATTTCAAGTGCCTTTAGCTTGTTTGCGTATTTCAAATCACTTTCTGTGCAATCAGACGCAGGCTTGTCCGCGATTTCTTTTAGCTTTTCAATCACATAGTCCTGCGTTACTTCCGTCCGTTTCTGTCTTTCTGCCTTTGCTTTCTGGATAGCAGCCGAAACGTTACTATTCGTAACTAACTGCCTACCTTTTTCGGCGTTCTTGTACCCGGCTCTCGCGGCGGCCTGAGTGGCATTTAAGTCCACAAGGTACTCTTGAACAAATCTCTCTTGCTTTGCTGTTAATGGCACTCGTCACCACCTCTCTTGTCGTAGTTATTTGCTACCAGCCCCCGCCCCTTGGCCTTACATAGCAGACTTTACCCGCCCCGAAGGGCATACACTTACTGGCTCAGGCTCGCCCGGTGTTGTCACCGATTTGGCCTGGTTTAATCGCTCACCCCATGCTCACGCGAACCATTATTGCCGCACTTTCGGGCGATATATTGCCCACGGCAGCGGCTCTCCTCTTTTGGTACGACATTGCAGTCCTGCCCTGCTTTAGCGCTTCAGGGAAAGTCCCTGTCACTCGCTGTGGTCTCCCCTTGCGGGACACCTATGCCGTATATCTCCGCAACAAGCCGGTCGGCACTCCGGCATCTCCAACAGCATGAGCATTTGCGACCTCACGTCCGGGCGGCAGCTGCCTGTTCTGCCCTCTGGTTCTCTTTGCAAGTCTATTATACCAG
>OGML01001569.1_pt1 | contig 19024 bp, 13 predicted proteins | sample 1572951 | NCBI WGS metagenome assembly OGML01 (sample SAMEA2581883, study PRJEB24529) | metagenome | biome: Human gut stool | place: China | collected 2011 | reverse complement strand
AGGCTTATAGCCTCAGAGCAAACCACCCGTTAGACGGGGGGTGGTGATTCATCAATCCTTTCAATTTTAAACACATTCAGCGTATCCACATCCGGGCAGGCAAAGATAGCGGTTCCCTTCGGATTTCCGGGGATTTCTCCACCATACCGGAGAATATCTACATAAGGAAACGCCACATGCATTGCCATGGGGCACAGGTTGCCGCGTTCTGTGCCAAAATCATAAGAATCGCCGATTTTATGTCCCCTGTGGCAGCCTTTTGTTCCTTTTTGGTCAATTAATGTAATCTGAATTCTGGGTCTGCTCATTCGTCCAATACCTCCAAACAGGTTTCTAAGGGGATTCCCTTGAATTTATCTGCATTCTCCGCATTTTTCATAATCATTGTCCGTACGGCATTCATTGCTTTATGTGTTGCGGTCTGCAAAGTCTCACCGTTCAATATTTTGGCCATAAAGATGGCAGAGAAGATATCGCCGGTACCCGGAAAACGAACCGGAATCTCATCAAAATCAATTTGAAAATACTTATTTTCTATATGGTCATACCCCATTACAGCTTTATTCACGGAATCTTTTACAATCGCACTGGTGATCACTACGGACTTTGTGCCCAATGCTCGCAGTGCATCAATCATTTTATGATAGTCTTCCTTGGTGATGCCGTCTGCTTCATAGGCGGTTCCCGTCAGATAACAGGCTTCCGTGTAATTGGGCACAATATAATCTGCCACGGAGATCAGCTTTCGCATCAGTTCCACCGTTTCTTCTGACATGCCGTTGTACAGCTTTCCATCATCGCCCATGATGGGATCTGTGAATACAGTGACGCCCTTAGCTGCATTCTCGATGCAGAACTCCGTGATCATCTGCGTCTGCTCTTTTGATACGATAAAACCGGTAGAAATGGCATCAAACTGAAAATCAAGGGCTTTCCATACACCCAAAGTGTTCTTCATATACTGTGTGGTATCCAGAATATCGAATTTTCCGTAATCCAAAGTATTGGATACGATTGCTGTGGGGAGATTGTAAGTCTCGTATTTCAGATAGGACAATACCGGAAGCATTGCAGATAATGCCACTTTGCCGTATCCCGCCAGATCATTGATCAATAACACTTTTTTTGCCATTTGTTTTCTCCTGTGTTCTCTGTAGTTTGCCGGACTTGAGTTTTATTATATACACTTAACGATTCGTGCGCAATATAGTATAATGAGCGCAAGAGAGCCAGAAAGCTGCTGGCAGATTTCTGGCGAACGGCGAATTTGATCACGATAGCTGCAAAGCAGCGTAGAGCATCGGAGATGCGAATCGTGATATAATGGACTCACCGGACAGTTTAAGGGGGATTGATGATGAATGATGCATGGTTAGATTTCGCAATTCGTATTCAAAGCATTGCGCAGGCAGGACTGCAATACGGAAAAGACAAATACGATATAGAACGTTATGAAGAGCTACGCAGAATCTCGGCGGAAATGATTGCTGTAAGGACAGATATTCCCGTTGCCAAGGTTTATGATCTGTTTTGCAACGAAACAGGTTACCAGACCCCAAAAGTGGATACGAGAGCTGCTGTATTTGTGGATGGGAAAATTCTGCTTGTTCATGAAAACAACGGTACATGGTCGTTGCCCGGTGGCTGGTGCGACGTTGACCAGTCGGTTGCTTCGAATACGGTAAAGGAAGTAAAAGAGGAAACGGGCTTTGCCGTGACGGCAGAAAAGCTGATCGCTGTTCAGGACTGGCGTAAGCATAATGTGACAAACTATGCATACGGAGTGGTTAAAATCTTCGTGCAGTGCAAATACGAAAGCGGTGAATTTGAAGACAATATCGAAACGACCGGCATTGCATTTTTTGATGAGGACACGCTCCCCGAAAATCTTGCGGTGGAAAAATGCACCAGGGAGCAGATACTGATGTGTTTTGCGGCACTGCAAGATCCGAATGCACCGACAGTGTTTGATTAAAGTGTATTAAGCTGTTTTGTTTATGTGATGAAATCATCAAGATTCAATGAAAAGGGGGATTGATTTCTCAACCCCTCATAATGTATAATCTACTTAGAAAGGTGGTCGGAGGTGAAAATTCCGATTCGCCCTCAGTTAAATGTTAGAAAAGAAATAGCATTCACTTTGGACGGTGGGATGCTATTTCTTTTTAGTATTATCGTCACCATGTCTGTCGATAAAAGATATTGATTAAAAAAATAGACAATAAAAGGGTAAGTTATATTATGGATACACTCAGAGATAAATTTTTCAAACAGCATTTATTATCGGATCAATTCCTGGATCTGATCGAGAAAAACAAGCGCCCCATGGACGAGCTGATGTCGTATTATCAGTGTGCCATCATGGAGGTGGAGACGAAATTCAAGGTATTGAATCAGGAGTATTCCCTGGAATACGACCGGAATCCCATCGAAGGGATTAAGACCAGAGTGAAATCGTATGACAGTATTCTGCGTAAGATCCGCCGGAAAAATATCCCTATGACTATGGAAGGCATCGAAGAGAATATTCGCGATATTGCCGGAGTCCGGGTCATCTGTTCCTTCCCGGACGATATTTATGAGCTTGCGGAGAGTTTTCTGCGACAGGATGATATCACACTGGTGGAACGCAAGGACTATATCAAGAATCCCAAGGAGAGTGGCTACCGGAGTCTGCATCTGATCGTGCAGGTGCCGATCTTTTTGCAGAATACGAAAAAGCTGGTCTATGTGGAAGTGCAGTTCCGCACGATTGCCATGGACTTCTGGGCCAGTCTGGAACACAAGCTGCAATACAAGAAAAATATTCCGGAGAGTCAGGCAAAGTTCCTGAAGGATGAGCTGTATGACTGCGCACAGCAGAGTGCAGCGTTGGACAAACGGATGCAGAATATCCGGAATATCATTGCGGAAAGTAAAAGCGAAGAAGAGGCAAAACAGGATTTCCTACCGGTTTTTATGCGGGATGAGAGAGGCTAAAAACATGAAAATCAGAGATATTTTATCACAGGATACAGCAACGATTTCTTTCGAGGTATTTCCTCCGAAGAAGAGTACGGATTTTGAAAATGTGGAGAAGGCAGCGTTAGGAATTGCGGCTTTGCAGCCGGCATATATGAGCGTGACCTACGGAGCGGGCGGCAGCACGAAGGGACATACGATCGCGCTGGCCAGTGAGATTCAGAGGAAACATAACGTGCCTACAGTGGCACATTTAACCTGTGTCTGCGCAGAAAAAGACAGTATCCGCGCAGCACTGGACGAAATGAAGACGGCAGGTATTGAGAATATCCTGGCACTCAGAGGTGACATTCCGAAGGATTTTGATGGTGAGGTGTTTACCGATTTTACCCATGCTTCGGATCTGGTGCGTTTCATCAAAGAGAACGGAGATTTCTGTGTGGGCGGTGCCTGTTATCCGGAGGTGCATCCCGATTCTGCGAATAAGAATGCGGATATTCAGGGGTTAAAGGCAAAGGTGGATGCCGGGTGCGAGTATCTGACGACCCAGATGTTTTTTGATAACAATATCTTTTTCAACTTCATGTACCGTGTCAGAGAGGCAGGAATCACGGAGCCGATCATTCCGGGGATCATGCCCATCACCCGCGGCGTGCAGGTGAAGAATGCCGTAAAACTGTCCGGCTGTAATGTGCCGGAGCGCTTCAAAAATATCGTAGACCGTTTCGGCGATAACCCGGAAGCCATGAAACAGGCAGGTATCGCCTATGCCACCGATCAGATCATCGATCTGCTGGCGAACGGTGTAAAACATATCCATGTCTATTCCATGAATAAACCGGATGTGGCGGCAGGGATTCAGCGGAACATTTCGGAGATTTTGAAGGCCTGAGATGGTAATCAAATACATTGACAGACGAAAAAGATGTACTATTATCTAAATCAGAGATAGTACATCTTTTTATGTAGTGCTGAGGAAAGAAGCAGAATTGATGGGTGACGTGAGAAGGACAGGGGTTGTCAATGCGGAAAAATGTGTGGAAGAAGGAGCCGGAGAGGATGAAACAGATATCTGAGGCAGTGAAAAAGGATCAGATCCTGTATTATTTCAAAACCCAGTGGCCGGTGCTGCTTGCAGTCACGTTCTCCGGCCTGATCTATAACCTCGGACTTCTGGCAGGACCGTGGTTCGAGGGTCGGATGACGGGATGCCTGGTGGATATTCTGGGCGGGAAGGCCGGATACCGGGATATGCTGGTGCTGGTGACGGCATATGTGATATCTATTGCCATCGTGCAGATTGCCCGTTATATCAAACGTTTTTATGTCAGACGTTTTGCCAATAATGTAAATCGTGACATGAAAGAGATCCTGTACCGCAGCCTGGTGCACAGAAGCCGTGCCGAACTGGAAGAAGAGGGTGTCGGAAATGTGATGACCAAGGCAATCCTGGATGTGGACGACTGCGCGGAGGGTATGCGGAAATTTACCACAGAGATCTTCGATACCGGTGTGGCACTGGCGGCATATGTGGGAATGTTGTTATTCTATGACTGGCGGCTGGCAATCTTAGGCATGCTGTTTTTACCGGTATCTTATGTGCTGGCGGAAAAGATGAAGCGTAACGTGCAACGCACCGGAACTGCTTATAAGGAGCAATCCGGAGATTTAAGTGCCGCAACACTGGACAGAGCCACTAACGCTATCACTTACCGTGTCTATGGCAGAGAAAAAGAGCGGAAGCAGGCCTATGAAGCGAACCTTACCGATTATGAGACATCTGCTGTGAAGGCCAATATCTGGAGTACTGCGTTCCCCCCGCTGTACCGGATCATCTCCATGACAGGAGTATTGTTTATCCTGTATTTCGGCAGCAGAAATGTGCTGGGAACAGGCTGGAAAATATGGGATGTGGCAGCCTTTACCACGTTTTTATCCTGTTTTTTGAAGTTAGCCGTGAAATCTTCTCATGCCGCGAAATTATTCAATGCGGTACATAAAGCCCAGGTCTCCTGGAAGCGCATCAAGCCACTGATGAAGGAAACCACTTATGAGGACGATAGCCTGGTACAGGAGTCGGGAACGCTGGAAGTATCGGATGTAAGCTTCGCTTATCCCGGCGGAGAGAAGATCTATGAGGACTTCAATCTGTCAGCCACTCCGGGACAGATCATTGGTGTCACCGGCGCAGTGGCGTGTGGTAAATCCACATTGGGAAAGACCTTCCTCTGTGAATACCCTTACGAAGGAAGGATCTGTTTCCACGGCAAAGAATTATCCGGGATGACCAAGGCAGAGCAAAACGGCATGGTGGGATATTTAGGACACGATCCGGAGCTGTTCAATGATAGTGTCCGTAACAATATACTGCTGGGCGATGATGACGATCCGGAGAAGTATCTGAAGGCAGTCTGTTTCGACGGTGAGGTGGCAGAGATGGAAGAGGGTATGGACACCATTGTGGGAAATGGTGGTGTCCGACTCTCCGGTGGACAGGCACAGCGGCTGGCATTGGCGAGAACCCTGTGCCATAAGCGTCCGGTCCTGATCCTGGACGATCCTTTTTCCGCACTGGATCGCAAGACGGAGGAAGAGGTCTTTGCCAATCTGCGGAAGATGGCAGCGGACAGTATCGTGATCCTGTTGTCCCATAGGCTGTATCTGTTCCCTGAAATGGATCAAGTGCTGTGGATGGAGGATGGAAAAGTGACCGCAGGAACCCACGAACAGATCCTTGAAACGTTCCCGGAGTATGCGAGACTGTATGAAGCACAGGCGGATGGCGCTGATGCACACAGTACGCAGGAGGGAGGTCCGGATCATGCAGAAAAATAAACAGATGCAGAAAAATAAGAAACGGAATGTGAAAAATGTCCGCAGCGTGATCCGTCAGACTTTGACAGGCTATACAGGACTGTCGCTGGGAATCCTGTTGGCAGTCGCAGGTGCCATTGTAACCGCACTTTTGCCGCCCTGGATTCTGGGAAGTATCGTGGATACGATCACCGCAGGAAACACAGTTCCGGTTGCATTGGTGATACTATATTTTGCTTTTACGGTGCTCACTGGACTGACCGAAAGCCTTCGGGAAGGTTTGCTGACGGTCTTCGGTCAGAAGATCACCCACGCACTGCGGAGCAGCATGATGGAGAAATACAAGAATCTGACGGCAGGGGAACTGACGAAGCAGGAGCCCGGTACTATCGTATCCCGGTTCGTAGGAGATGTGGATACGGTGGAGAACCTGTTTACCTCCGGAATCATCAGCATGTTCGCCGATGCCTGTAAGATTATAAGTATCCTGGTGGTGATCTGGTTAAAAAACAGAGGACTGGCGATTGTACTTTTGGTTCTGTTACCATTTCTGTATTGGTTCACCCGGACGGTGCAGAAAAACATGCTGAAAGCCCAGATCGAGAACCGTCATGCTGTGGGCAGAGCCTCCGGACATGTGCCGGAGACGCTGCACAATATCCGCACCATTCATACGCTGGGAAAAGAGCGTTACATGGAGCAGCGGTATGATGAATATATTGCGGAGAGTTATCGCGCGGTAGATCGCACGAATTTCTATGATGCTATTTATTCCCCGGTGATCCTGATCCTGAATGCTGTTGTGGTGGCTGTGGTGATGCTGTTCTCAGCCTTCGGCAATGCCAAAGTGCTGACTCTGTTTGGAATGTCAGCCGGTACAGCGGTAGCTGTGATCAACTATATTTCACAGATATTTACTCCTGTGGAGAGTCTGGGAATGGAGATTCAGACGATCCAGTCTGCCATTGCGGGCGTGCACCGGATCAATGAATTCTATGCCCTGGAGGAATTGCCGGAGAGAAATTCCGGGGAAAAACCGGCAGAACCACAGAATAGACCGGAAAAACCTTTTGTGGAACTGCAAAATGTGACCTTTAGCTATGAGGATGATGACCGTAAGATTTTGCAGGCTTTAAATTTTCAAGTATATCCCGGAGAGCAGGTGACACTGTCCGGAAGAACCGGAGCAGGGAAGAGTACGGTCTTCAAACTGTTGTTGGGACTCTATCAGCCGGGAGAGGGTAAAGTGCTGATTCAGGGAAGAGATGCTTTTCAGATTCCGGAAAAAGAAAAGCGCAGCCTGTACGGCTATGTGGAGCAGACTTTTCACAGAGTACCCGGTACCGTGAAGGATCAGATCACGCTGTATGACGATTCTTTTACTATGGAAGAGGTACGGGAGGCTGCAAGGATTGCGGGACTGGATGCGACGATAGAGCAGTTGGAAAAAGGCTATGACACGCTCTGTACTTCGGAGATTTTCTCTCAGGGACAGTGGCAGCTCTTATCCATTGCCAGAGCCGCCGTGGCGAAGCCGAAGCTTCTTCTGCTGGATGAGATTACGGCAAATCTGGATGCCCAGACTGAGGAAGAGGTGCTGCAGGCACTGAAGCGCGCCGCGGAAGGAAGAACGGTAATCTCGATTTCACATAGAGTGAACGCGGAGATAGGACGGATTATTGACATATAATAAGAACAACCCCACACTGTGTTCACACAAGCGTGGGGTTTTGTTTATGACTCTGGGATCTTACATGGAAATAAGTCCAAATGCATTTGCTACAGAACTTAATAAAATAATGGCAGCAAATACCGGGCAGAGATACTTGATCATGAAGTTGAATATCTTTTTGCGGCGGAAAGCGGATTCTCCGTGCATGACTTCTTCTTCCACAGCCTTTACACCGATGACGCGGGATACCAGCAGACAGATGGTGATGGCAGCGATCGGCATCATCACGGAGTTGGTCAGGAAATCGAAGAAATCAAGGAACTGCATGCCGATGATCTTCACAGCACCAAGCGGTCCGTAACCCAGTGAGGATAACGTTCCCAGTGCCAGCATGATCACACCCATGATCACGGTAGATTTTTTACGACCCCAGCCAAGCTCGTCCTCGAAAGTAGACACAGCACTTTCGGTAAGGGCAATGGAGCTTGTCATGGCTGCGAACAGTACCAGTATGAAGAACAGGATACCTACGAAAGTGCCCATTCCCATGCTGTCGAAGACTTTGGGAAGTGTGATGAACATCAGGGAAGGACCGGCCTGTAAGGTATCGGGATCTCCGCCGGAAAATGCGAACACGGCGGGAATGATCATGAGACCTGCCATGATCGCGATGGCAGTATCAAAGATCTCCACATTTTTCGTGGAACCTTCAATGGAGACATCTTTTTTCATATAAGAGCCGAAGGTGATGAGAATACCCATGGCAATGGACAGAGAGTAGAACATCTGCCCCATGGCAGCGACCACTGTCATCCAGGAGAAATTCGCGGGATTCGGGATCAGGAAATACTTCACACCGCTCAGTGCTCCCGGTCTGGTAACGGAATAGACTGTGATGACCACGGAGAGCACTACCAGGATCGGCATCATAATGCGGGATACGCGCTCGATACCGTTGCGGACACCGGCGTAGATGATGCCCAGCGTACACAGAGTGAATACGATAAAGCACAGCTCAGTAGAGACACCATTGGAAATAAACGTGGAAAAATAACCGTCTGCTGCCAGATCATGTCCGTGACCCTTGGCATATTCCACCAGATATTTGATCACCCATCCGCCGATGACGGAATAATAAGGAACGATCAGAATAGGAATAATAGCGTTGATCCATCCGCCGAAGGACAGCCATTTGGATTTTCCGAAGGTATGAAAGGCCCCCACGGGACTTTTACCTGTCATGCGTCCCAGTGAAGTCTCTGCCACGATCATGCTATAACCGAAGGTAAGCGCCAGAATAATATAGATCAACAGGAAGATACCGCCGCCGTATTTGGCTGCCAGATACGGGAAACGCCAGATGTTGCCCAGGCCTACTGATGCTCCGGCAGCCGACAGGACGAAACCGATCTTGCCGGAAAATGAACTTCTTTTATTATTTTTGTGATTCATAGTTTAATCTCTCCCACACTTAATATTTTGTCACAAGTAGATTAAGTGTAACACAGAAATATAGGAAATACAAAGAAAAAAACATTTTGGTAAATGTCACATAATTTCTCCATGCTTTCCACATACTACCCACACAGCACAATTATGGAAAGTAATCTGGAAAGCAGGAGGTTTTTGGATATGAAAGCAACCGGAATTGTAAGAAGAATAGATGATCTGGGACGCATCGTGATCCCGAAGGAGATCCGCCGTACGTTACACATCAGGGAGAGCGATCCATTGGAGATCTTTACCGACAGGGAGGGGCAGGTCATCCTGAAAAAATATTCCCCCATCGGAGAGATGACCACATTTGCCAAACAGTATGCGGAAAGCCTGGCACAGGTGTCGGGACATGCCACACTGATCGCGGACAGAGACCAGTTCATCGCCGTCTCAGGAGGCTGTAAGCAGCTGTTAAATAAATCCGTGAGCCGTCAACTGGAAGAGAAGGTCAATAACAGAGAGACTGTGATTGCCGCAAAAGGAGACCGCAACTACGTCAACATTGCAGAGGATATTGCTATCGACTATGCCTGGCAGCTGATCACGCCGATCATCTGCGAAGGGGACATCATCGGAAGTGTGATCCTGTTGGAAAATGACGGGAAGAGCAAAATGGGAGAAGTGGAGCAGAAACTGGCTCTGTCTGCGGCAGGCTTCCTGGGCAGACAGATGGAACAATAAATAATTACTTTGTTTATTTGCAATTTGGAATAGAAAAGTGCAACCAGTTGCAAAAATCTTTTCCAAAAATGAAGCAAGTATATTGATTTTCAGTTAAATTATCCATATAATAGAATAGAAAAGTGCAACTAGTTGCAAAAATCTATTCCAGGGAGAAAATATATGGATATTCGCAGAGATTTCTATTTGGAAAAGTTAATAAAAAGAAAGAGCAATGGATTAATCAAGGTGATTACCGGTATTCGAAGATGTGGTAAGTCTTATCTGCTGAATAACATTTTCTATCATCATTTGTTAGATTCCGGTGTGGAAGCAGACCATATCATACGGTTTGCCTTTGATTCTGCGGATGATCTTTACCTGATCGGTGAAAGTCTTATTCAGATCGAAAAGGAAAAGCGGGGTGTGGATCCGGAGAAATTTATGGCATATATTCGGTCGAAAACTACAGGAGAGGGAATATATTATCTGCTGTTGGATGAAATTCAGATGCTGGATTGTTTTGAGGCTGTTTTGAATGGATACCTTCGCAAAGAGAATATTGATGTGTTTGTGACGGGAAGTAACGCAAAACTGTTGTCAAAGGATATTGCTACGGAATTTGCAGGCAGGGGTGATGAAATCCATATGTACCCTCTCAGCTTTGCTGAATTTATGTCTGTTTATAACGGAGATAAATGTACCGGGTTATCTGAATATATGCTTTACGGTGGAATTCCATTAGTGGTTCTGCGGGATGGTGCCGGGGATAAAGCAACAGCGCTGCAGAATTTATTTAACGAAATTTATATCCAAGATATTACGAAACGGAATCGTATAAAGAATATTGGGGAACTGGAAGATCTGCTAAATATTCTTTCCGCTGCGATCGGTTCGTTGACCAATCCGGAAAAACTAAAGAACACTTTTAAAACCGTGAAGAAATCTAAAATTACTTCTGCAACCATAAAGAAATATTTGGATTACTTTGAAGATTCTTTTTTGATAGAGTCAGCACAGCGTTATGATATTAAGGGAAAGTCATATATAGAGACTCCTAAGAAATATTATTTTTCTGATTTGGGGCTTCGGAATGCCAGAATTCATTTCCGGCAGTTGGAGCAGACACATTCCATGGAAAATGTAATCTATAACGAACTCCGGATGCGGGGATATAGTGTGGATGTAGGTGTTGTCCCTATCGCAGAAAAAGATTTGGAAGGAAAGGTAAACCGCAGGCAGCTGGAAGTGGATTTTGTCTGCAATCTTGGTTCTGCCAGATATTACATTCAATCGGCATATTCTCTTCCGGATGAAGCAAAGCGGACGCAGGAAATCCGACCGTTCCGGAAGATTGATGACTCTTTTAAGAAAATTGTCATTACAAAAGATATTGTGCAGCCATATTATGATGAATATGGTATTCTGACAATCAATATTTATGATTTCCTGTTGAATCCGGAATGCCTGCAAGGTTAAAGATAACAAGATCAGAAACAAATAACAAACGGTCGTAACCGGGTTAAGATACCACCTGGTTACGACCGTTTGTCTTACCGATATATAATTTCTCATCAGCTTCTTTTAATAATGTATGAACATCTTTGTCAGACTCACAGACCAGTCCGAAGGTCATATTTATCTTCACGTGTTGCCCCTCGTAGAGTGTATCCAGTTCGTGGATTTTGTCCATGAGAAGCTCCAGTTGTTTCCGTGCTTCTGCAAGATCTACATTTTCAAACACCAGTAGAAATTCCTCACCACCCCAACGCGCGGTAAAGCCACGGCGCCACATATGCTGCTTTAGCAGGGCAGAAACATTTTTCAGTACGGCATCCCCACATTCGTGACCGTAGGTATCGTTAACCTTTTTGAAAAAGTCAATATCTCCGATGGCGAGCGCAAAAGAATGGCGGAAAGATTGGGCTTCCTCGAAGATCTGGCGCAGCTTTTTTTCTCCGCTGCGTCGGTTGTACAGCTCGGTCAGGGCATCCTGCTCGATCATGGTACGAAGAGAGCGCTGCATGGACAGGGCACAGCGACCGATATCACCTAATTCATCACTGCGTTTTGTTACGGAATGATCTAGTGTGGCGTTCAGATTCCCGGAGGCTACCTCCGACAGGAAGCTGTGAATATGGAGTAATACAGCCACGAATCTTCTGGTGTAAAAATAGATGCAGACAGCCACGAGAGCCACAAAACCGATGATCAGCCATGTCAGCGGATAGACATAACGTTGAATGGATTGAGATACGGCGGCACTGGATTTTCCTATAAAAAGCATGCCAACTATGCTGCCGTCCTGATTGCGGACAGGACTATAATAGGAAAAATAAGTCTTTCCATTGATCAGAGTGTTGATATAAAAATGATCTTCACCGGTATTCAGGACATCACGGATCACCACATCCGGAGCACCGGAGCCGACAATGCGGTCACCCTGGGTATTATACAGAGTCGTCAGAATGCGGGTATCCTGATAGAACAGGGTGATGTCCAGTCCGGTATCCTCTTTGAATTGATCAAATAGAGAATATTCACGGGTGATATCTACATCGCCCTTATACAGAAGGTAGGCAACATCACCTTCCAGCCGGTAATCGCCGGGATAGGCAGCGTTCAGAAGTGTAGTGGCACTTTTCGTGGCATCATACAATTCACGTTCCACTTCCTGATACATAGTTTTTGTGAACCATTGGGAAGTGAAAAATAACATGACGATCCCCAGCGTCAGCAGGGGAATCAGGCCGATCGCCTGCAGAGTATATGATATTTTACCGCCGCTTCTTTTCGGCGCATTTTGCGTATTTTCCATAGAATCGCTGCCCCTTCCGGTAAGATCGGTACACATATCAGTCTTAAAATAATTATATGAAATAAATGTCGGAAAAGCAAGAAAGAAAAGCTTTATAAGCAAATCTCAACATCCGGCTTGACAACGCAAAAAAATGAGATATATAATAGCGGTATATCAAAAATGCATTGACGAAGAGAGTAACTTTTCCGCAGAAAGGCAAAGCGAGCCGGTGATGGTGAGAGACCGGTGCGAGTAGGGGAATCGTGAAAATCACTTCTGAGCTGTCAGAACAAAAGCCCAGGTCAGTAGTTCTGAACGGAATCCCGCCGTTACCGGGAAGCATATCACTCCTATATAATAGGAAGTATGTTGTAAGAGGTGGTTAACGAATGCATGAGCTTCGTCCTGTTACGGGACGGAGCCATTTTTTTTAAGAAAGGAAGCGCACTATGTACAAGCAGGTACCCACAAGCCTGAATTTCGTAGACCGTGAGAAAGCTGTCGAGAAATTCTGGGAAGACAACAACATTTTCAAAAAAAGTATGGAGCATCGTAAGGAAGGTGAGACTTATACCTTCTACGACGGACCGCCTACCGCCAACGGTAAGCCCCACATCGGTCATGTAGAGACCCGTACCATCAAGGATATGATCCCAAGATACCGTACCATGAAGGGATATATGGTTCCCCGTAAGGCAGGCTGGGATACCCACGGACTTCCCGTAGAGCTGGAAGTTGAGAAGCTGCTTGGTCTGGATGGCAAGGAGCAGATCGAGGAATACGGTCTGGCACCTTTCATCACCAAATGTAAAGAGAGCGTCTGGAAATACAAGGGAATGTGGGAAGATTTCTCCCGTACCGTTGGTTTCTGGGCGGACATGGATAACCCTTATGTTACCTACGATGACAATTTCATCGAGTCCGAATGGTGGGCACTGAAGACCATCTGGGATAAGGGACTTCTGTACAAGGGCTTCAAGATCGTTCCTTACTGCCCTCGCTGCGGAACCCCGCTGTCCAGCCACGAAGTGGCACAGGGCTATAAGGCAGTCAAAGAGCGTTCCGCTATCGTACGTTTCAAGGTAAAGTGCGAGGATGCATATTTCCTGGCATGGACCACCACCCCCTGGACTCTTCCTTCCAACGTGGCACTGTGCGTGAACCCGGAGGAGACCTACCTGAAGGTGAAGGCCGCCGACGGTTATACCTATTATATTGCAGAGGCACTGGCAGACAAGGTTCTGGGACGTCTTGCAGAAGAAGGCAAGGATGCTTACGAAGTACTGGAGACTTATGTCGGTAAGGATCTGGAGTACAAGGAGTATGAGCCTCTGTACAAGTGTGCGGGAGATGCCGCTGAGAAGCAGAAGAAAAAGGCACATTTCGTAACCTGCGACGGTTATGTAACCATGACCGACGGTACCGGTATCGTTCATATCGCACCGGCTTTCGGTGAAGACGATAGCCGTATCGGACGTAATTATGAACTGCCCTTCGTACAATTCGTAGACGGCAAGGGTGATCTGACCGCAGAGACCCCTTATGCCGGAAAATTCGTAAAAGATGCAGATCCTCTGGTACTTAAGGATCTGGATGCAGAGGGCAAGCTGTTCGATGCACCGAAGTTCGAGCATGATTATCCCTTCTGCTGGAGATGTGATACTCCGCTGATCTATTATGCAAGAGAGTCCTGGTTCATCAAGATGACCGCTGTGAAGGATGATCTGGTACGTAATAATAAGACCATCAACTGGATCCCCGCTTCCATCGGTGAGGGACGTTTCGGTAACTGGCTGGAGAATATTCAGGACTGGGGTGTATCCCGTAACCGTTACTGGGGTACTCCGTTAAATATCTGGGAGTGCGAATGCGGACACCAGCATTCCATCGGCAGCCGTGAAGAGCTGTACAAGATGAGCGGCAATGAGAAGGCGAAGACCGTAGAATTCCATCGTCCTTACATCGACGAGATCACCATCACCTGCCCCGAGTGCGGCAAGCAGATGAAGCGTGTTCCTGAGGTAATCGACTGTTGGTTCGACTCCGGAGCAATGCCTTTTGCACAGCATCATTATCCGTTTGAAAATAAGGATCTGTTCGAGCAGCAGTTCCCCGCTGACTTTATCTCCGAGGCAGTGGACCAGACCCGTGGATGGTTCTACTCTCTGTTGGCAGAATCCACCCTGCTCTTCAATAAGGCTCCTTACAAGAACGTTATCGTTATGGGTCATGTACAGGATGAGAACGGTCAGAAGATGAGTAAGAGTAAGGGCAATGCGGTAGATCCTTTCAACGCACTGGAGACCTACGGTGCAGATGCCATCCGCTGGTATTTCTACACCAGTTCCGCACCCTGGCTGCCGAAGAGATTCTCCGGCAAGGCCGTACAGGAAGGACAGCGTAAATTCATGGGTACCCTGTGGAACACCTACGCATTCTTCGTACTGTATGCAAATATTGATAATTTTGATGCTTCCAAATATACACTGGAATACGACAAACTGCCCGTAATGGATAAGTGGCTGCTGTCCAAGCTGAACTCTACCGTTGCAGAAGTAGACAGCAATCTGGACCAGTACCGTATCCCCGAGGCTGCCAAGGCTCTGCAGGACTTCGTCGATGAGATGAGTAACTGGTATGTAAGACGCAGCCGTGAGCGTTTCTGGGCAAAGGGTATGGAGCAGGATAAGATCAATGCCTACATGACGCTGTACACCGCACTGGTGACCATCTGTAAGGCAGCCGCACCCATGATCCCCTTCATGACAGAGGATATTTACCAGAACCTGGTAAGAAGCAACGATGCAAATGCACCCGAGAGTATCCATCTGTGTGACTTCCCGGTAGTGAACAAGGATCACATCGACAAGAAGCTGGAAGAGGATATGGAGGATGTACTGGATGCTGTAGTTATGGGGCGTGCATGCCGTAACGAGGCTGCCATCAAGAATCGTCAGCCCATCAGCAGAATGTATATCAAGTCAGACTTCACCTTAAGTGAGTTCTACCAGGAGATCATCGAGGATGAGTTGAACGTCAAGGAAGTCGTATTTACCGATGACGTACGTGACTTTACCTCTTACACCTTCAAACCCCAGCTGCGTACCGTAGGACCCAAGTATGGCAAACAGTTGGGCGGCATCCAGAAGCACCTTGCAGCACTAGATGGCAATGCAGCAATGGATGAACTGAATGCAGACGGCGCATTAAAGTTCGATGTAGACGGTGTGGCTGTGGAACTGACCAAGGACGATCTGCTGATCGACATGGCACAGAAGGAAGGCTATGTATCTCAGGAGGACAATCGGATGACCGTTGTCCTGGATACCAACCTGACACCGGAACTGGTAGAGGAAGGCTTCGTATACGAGATCATCAGCAAGATCCAGACCATGCGTAAGGAGAGCGGCTTCGAAGTGACCGATCACATCCGCGTATCCATCAATGGCAACGATAAGCTGTCCGAGATCGCACAGAAGAACAAAGAAGCCATCAGCAGCAAGGTTCTGGCTGACGAACTGACAAGCGGTATGGAATACGGCGTATCAAAGGAATGGAATATCAACGGCGAGAACGCAGTGATCGCTGTGGAGAGAGTATAAAGATAAAGATTCTGTGGTTTTCCGGAAGGGGGACCGCAGAATCTTTTCTGTTTCGGAAAAACATTTACGAAACTTACGAAAACCGGCGAAAACAGTTGGAATGCGCATGGAAGTTTGTTATAATATTACCTGTATTTGGTTAAGAATATGGATGAAATCATAACGCTATCCGGCGCGGAATATCTTGAGAAGAGTACAGTACCGGAGAGGTAATGGAGAGGAGAACATAGGTGAAAAAATCAGTAGCAGCCAGCGAGAAGCCGGTAAAGGCAAAAGAGTTCGACAAGGAGCTCTTCAAGAGAAGTGTGGAATATAATGTGCGCACCCTGTATCGTAAGAATCTGGAAGAAGCAGATGCACAGCAGATCTTCCAGGCAGTATCTTATGCGATCAAGGACCGTATCGTAGAGAACTGGATGGAGACCCAGAAGGCATATGAGAAGGAAGACCCCAAGATGGTCTACTACATGTCCATGGAGTTTTTGATGGGAAGAGCACTGGGCAATAACCTCATCAATTTAAAGGCATACAAGCCCGTAGCGGAAGCTCTGGAAGAACTGGGACTGGATCTGAACCTGATCGAGGACCAGGAGCCGGATGCAGCACTGGGTAACGGTGGACTGGGACGTCTGGCAGCATGTTTCCTGGATTCCCTGGCAACGCTGGGATATCCTGCATATGGCTGCGGTATCCGTTATCGTTATGGTATGTTCAAGCAGGAGATCCGCGACGGTTATCAGGTAGAGGTTCCCGATAACTGGCTGATGAATGGTAATCCTTTCGAACTGCGCAGACCTGAGTATGCGAAAATTGTGAAATTCGGTGGCTATGTCAGTGTGCATACCGATGAGAACGGCAGAAACGTATTTACCCAGGAGGGCTATCAGTCCGTTAAGGCGGTTCCGTTTGATTTCCCCATCGTGGGTTATGGCAATGGCATTGTAAACACCCTGCGTATCTGGGATGCGGAGCCCGTAGAGTGCTTCCAGCTGGATTCCTTTGATAAGGGCGATTACCAGAAGGCGGTAGAACAGGAGAACCTGGCACGTAACATCGTAGAGGTTCTGTACCCCAACGACAATCACTATGCAGGTAAGGAGCTGCGTCTGAAGCAGCAGTATTTCTTCATCTCCGCATCCGTACAGGAAGCTGTAGAGAAGTACATGAGAAAGCATGATGATATCCATAAGTTCTATGAGAAGGTTACCTTCCAGCTGAATGACACCCATCCTACCGTAGCGATCGCAGAGCTGATGCGTGTGCTGATGGATGATTATTATCTGACCTGGGAGGAAGCGTGGGAGATCACCACCAAGACCTGTGCTTACACTAACCATACCATTATGGCGGAAGCATTGGAGAAATGGCCCATCGAACTGTTCTCCAGACTGCTTCCCAGAATCTACCAGATCGTAGAGGAGATCAACCGCAGATTCATCATCGATATCCAGCAGAAGTACAGCAATGTACCCGGTGTGGATGTACAGGAGAAGATCCGTAAGATGGCGATCATCTACGATGGACAGGTGAAGATGGCACATATGGCAATCGTAGCCGGATATTCTGTCAATGGTGTTGCAAGACTGCATACAGAGATCCTGAAGACCCAGGAATTAAAGGACTTTTATGAGATGTTCCCGGAGCGCTTCAATAATAAGACCAACGGTATCACCCAGAGACGTTTCCTGCTGCATGCAAACCCGCTGTTAGCTGACTGGGTAACGGCTCACGTAGGTGACGACTGGATCACCGATCTGCCGCAGATCTCCCGCCTGAAGGTATATGCGGATGACAAAAAGGCACAGCAGGAATTCATGAACATTAAGTACCAGAATAAAGTACGTCTGGCAAAATACATTTTAGAGCACAACGGTATCGAAGTAGATCCCAGATCCATCTTCGATGTACAGGTAAAGCGTCTGCATGAGTACAAGAGACAGCTGCTCAATATTCTGCATGTAATGCACCTGTATAACGAACTGAAGGAGCATCCGGAACTGGATTTCTACCCCAGAACCTTTATCTTCGGTGCGAAGGCAGCAGCCGGTTACCGTAACGCAAAGCTGACCATCAAGCTGATCAACTCCGTAGCGGATGTGGTTAACAACGATCCCGCTATTAACGGCAAGATCAAGGTTGTATTTATCGAGAACTATAACGTATCTAACGCAGAGATCATTTTTGCGGCAGCAGATGTCTCCGAGCAGATCTCTACCGCAAGTAAGGAAGCATCCGGTACTGGTAACATGAAGTTCATGCTGAACGGTGCCCTGACTCTGGGAACCATGGACGGTGCAAACGTAGAGATCGTTGAGAAAGTTGGAAAAGAGAACGCCTTCATCTTCGGACTTTCCGCAGATCAGGTTATCGAATATGAGAACAACTACACCTACGATCCGATGAGCTACTTCATCCACGATCAGGACATCCACAACGTAGTGATGGATCTGATCAGCGGAAGATACTCAAACGGCGACACCATGATGTTCCGTGATCTGTATGACTCTCTGCTCACACCGAAGAATGCTCCGCGCCCGGATATGTACTTTACCCTGGCAGACTTCAAGTCCTATGCGGCAGCACAGGAGCGTGTTGAGGATAAATACAGAAATACTTCTGCATGGGCAAGAAGCGCGATCCTGAATACCGCACACAGCGGCAAATTCACATCCGACCGTACCATCCAGCAGTATGTAGATGATATCTGGCATCTGGACAAGATTACTGTCAGAAAGTAATCAGAATCAAATATAAGTAGTTAGGGGACACCTGCTTTTCCGGGGAAAACCGGAGGGGCGGGGGTTCTTTTTTTGATGCCCGCTGGAAGGATCTGCATCCCGAAAAATGCCTGCAAAACAGGCATTCTTTTGACATTCTACGGGGAGTGTGGTACACTGTTCGTGTCTATGAACTAAAACAATCTGAAATGTATTGAGGTGAAAAGATTGGATAAAGCTGAATATCAAAGCCGGCTGGAAGAGCTGAGATCGGAAGAGCGTCGTGTAGGGAAAGAGTGTA
>OGML01001566.1_pt1 | contig 19047 bp, 13 predicted proteins | sample 1572951 | NCBI WGS metagenome assembly OGML01 (sample SAMEA2581883, study PRJEB24529) | metagenome | biome: Human gut stool | place: China | collected 2011 | reverse complement strand
AGCACTTGCATAGGCGAGTGTAAATACCCCTGCCTCATATAGATTTAATGTACGATTAATAATCATCAGCATGATGACAGACTGAAACGCCATGAGCATGCTTCCTGCCATATTCCAGATGAAACTGGGTTTGTTAATATTTTTACTATTTAATAGGAAGTGTTTTAATTTATGCATGTTGTTACCTCTATCATATAATATCAATAATATTGTACCATGTCACAATGAACCTTGCAATTATAATGCTACAGATATGGTTATCTGGGTTTAATGGTGCATTTTTGTGTAGGTGGTTTGGATATCTATGGGAGGTTGGTTGATGGGTATGTAAGGAATTGGAGAATTATGAAGAGAAGAAAGAGCGTAATTTTAGTTTTGCTATGCTTATTAGCATTTTGATGTGTTTTCGTAGTGGTTTATATATATAATAAGACTGTAAATGAAAAGATAATAAATGTCAAGGGATGTATAATTGCGCAATATTTAGATGAGACAGGAGGACAGGCAAATTGTTACACAAGTACGAATAATAGACATTTGATTGGCATAGATGGGCTGGGGCTGAGAATGTATCCGCGTTAAAAAAGATAATAGCAAAAAATGGAAATCATAGTGATGTTTCATATATATAATGATTACGTCGGCACATTTAATGTGATTTGTTTGAATCCGCAGGAAGTGACTATGGACAGGTCTATTATATTTTGTTAAATTGCTTGACCTTAATGTAACATTATCTGTAATTATAAGTATTGTTTGTACAGATGATAGATGATCTGGCTGTTAAGAAAGAAATTCTTGCAAATTTTACAATTTTGTGTAGAATGGTGTTGTAGAAGTATCGAGAAAAGTGTGTTATATGATGGGGATTGGCAATTCTATATTTTTTTATTATTCTATATTTTCTATGATTAGAATTTCTGAGTGGGTTTCTTATCTTGGCGAATTTCCATTATAGTATTAGGAAATAAGGGAGAAAACTATGAATCAGAATGAAAAGGAATTAAAAAGAATATTGTTAGAATCAACACCTGTACTTTTCCTTGGGGCAGGATTTTCTGTAGGAAGCAAAAATTGTGATGGAGACCTTCCTAAGGGAGATGGATTAAGAAAGGATATCTTCGAAGTATTTGTTGATGATACTTTTAGTGAAAATGAGAGAGAGGAGATTAATGGATACACTCTCCAAGAACTTTGTCAATTTATATATGATTCAATGAATAAAAAAAATGAACTACAACAATATATTATTTCACGGTTTAGGCATGCGACACCAGAAAAGTTTCATCTTTTGTTAAATGATTATCCGTGGAAACGAATATATACTGTAAATGTAGATGATTTGGTTGAAAATATATATGATTCCAATGGAAAAAAATTAGTTGTTCAAAACCGAAGCAAAGAAAAAAAGTGTGAGTCTACTTCCGCAGAATTGTTTAAACTACATGGGTGTGTAAATGCGTTAGAAGAGGGAATGGTATTTAGTAGAAGTGAGTATACCAATCTTATAAGTAAAAGAAATTTCAAACTTGATTCGTTGACAACGGATATAGTTAATCAAAATATTATTTTTGTTGGGGCAAGTATGGATGAAAGTGATATAGATTTTTATATATCTAAATATGAAGATGCTGGATTTCAGCTAAGAAAAGGGAAATTAATATTTATTGATCCGACTCCAAATTTAAAATTGAAAACTCGGATTAAAATGATGGATGGTATTTTGCTTGAATGGACGACAAAACAATTTTTAGAATTTGTATCTGGTCTAAAATATAATCCTACAGAGATGACGGCATGCAAGAAAGCATTGAATTATGCGGGCTTTTATTTGTATAGCAGTGATATTCTTACGATGGATCATAATTCAGTTTACGAGAGTAGGCTATATGAGGGTTATGCATGTAAATGGCGAGATGTGATTGATGATTGGGTATTTGAAACTACAAGTATAACAGAGTTGGAGACATTATGTAAAAGTGTTAGAATTGAAAAAGGTAAAGCATGCTGTGTTTCAATTTTTGGGAATCGATTTACAGGAAAGGATTGCGCGTTAAAACACACTGGGGCCTTTTTGTATAAGGAAGGTTATGCAGTCATAGAGTTTAAAGGACGTTTTTTTGATTCTGCACCTTTGCGACAATATATCGAAAATTGTCAACAAGAAAAGGTGGCTTTGCTTGTTGAGAATGCGCCGTTTTTGTATAAGATGATAGAATCTTTGTTGCAATACGATTGGGGCGAAAAATCGTTACTTGTTATTACAACTTCAAGGACATATTATCATTTTAAGAAAAGATATTACTTGGAAGGAAATCCATATCATGAAATTGAAATGAAGGATAAAATAGATGGAGAAAATGCAAAAATTATTTATAAAAAATTGAAGGACAAAGGATATACGGGTGAATTTTCAAAAAAGGAAAATAAAGCAATTGCTGAAATTTGTAAAAAAGATTCGTTTGTTAACCTTTTTTCTGATTTGACATATGGAAATGGATTTAGAAAAAGATTAAGTGATGCAGCTAGTAGTATCGTACAAGACGCAAATAATATTTTTAATTTATATCTTGATTTGGTTATTTTTGATAAGGCGGATTTAGCATATTATCCTAGCGAACTATTTATACAACAATATCATATAGATCTTTCTGTATTTGTGAAAAATGATTATAAAAACTTGAGTTCAGAACAAAAAAATATAGTTGATTATTTAAGAGTAGATGTGAATGGGTTAACATTAAAAAATAGACTCTTTGTCGATATGATATGGAAAAAAATATCTAAAAAACAAATTATAGACGAACTATATGTTTTGCTGGTAAATATATCATCTTATGTTTCTGAGGATAACAATACATATTGGCGAATTATTTTTGAAAGTTTATTAAAAGAAGATGCTTTGTCAAAGAAGTTTAAAATTAAAGAAAGAGATATTTTGGATCTATATTATAAATTAAAGAATTATTACTCGGGGATAAGCTATTACTGGCTTCAATTAGGCATTGCAGAACAAAAACAGAAAGAATATTCCAAAGCACTAAATCATTTGCAAATGGCTCAAAAAATAAAGCCCAAAGCATATCAGATACAACATGCAATTGCACGTAATTATATGAAGCACGCCAATGAAGAAAAAAATATAGAGGCTGCTTTGGAATTGTTTTCATGTGGAGAAAAGAAAATGTTGGAATTAATTAATTCTAATGAACATTATAAAGAGAAGGCGAAAAATTTTTCTATTCATTGTTTTGTGCATGAAAAAATTAAGTTCTATAATAATCATAGTGAATTAATTGATAAGAAAGAATGTAAAAAAATGAAAGAAAACATAGATCGGATTATTGGCGATGATGATCCGTTTATAAATCAATTAATCAAAGAATATATGAATTTGTTGAAACGCAATGGCTTATTGGGAATCATTTCTTTTCAAACAAATGATTTGTATTTTGCCGCGCTGAGTAACGAAGATAAACTTGCAGGGACATTGGATGATTTGGATATTCTCATTGATAGCTATTAAAGATTATTAAGAGAACTGGAAGATCATCAAAAATGCATAGATGGAAGAGAATATAGCAAAAACGGTCAGGCATTTTCTTTGATGTGCCTGATCGTTTTTGTATATAAAAATTGGTTTCTTGTTATATTAAAAATACAAGATAGTTGTCAAGAAGGTTAAGTATTTTGATATAGTTTCATAATAGTTTAAATCAGTTATTGTTATGCCAGAGGATTATATCCAGATTCAATCAGTATTTGGTTGCATGTTGCAAGTCCCAAAGGTGCCAAAAAGGTGATGCATCCTATGTATAAAGAATTATTATCATTTAAACAATAGCCGGCCTTAAAAATAAGATAATAGCTATGGGTAGGGAATAATTTCATTGCAACACAAATAGCAATAACACGTGAAAGAGCGGGAAGGGTTTGGTCGGCAAGATATCTGTCGATGGTTCGGGTGTCTACATTGATGGACTCGGCTAATAATGAAATTGAAAAGCCTTGTGCTTTCATAAAACGTTTCAATGCTTTTCCAAACGTTTCGTTGGTCTGAGAAGGAGGCAAGCTGTTTATAAAATCAGTGAAAGCTTTTTCTCCAAAGTTTTCGGTTCCTACAGACGGAGTTTTTACTTTTTTCTTGATGTTTATTTGAGATTTGAAATTGCTTTTTCCTAGAATCTTGTATGATTCTTTTAATGTGGTGGAAATACATACACAAGTTTTTTTATAGTGTTCCTTAATCAATTTATTAAGAACAAATTTATTGTTTTGGTAATCAAAATAAGCAGGAATATAAGGCACTATTAGTTTATCTATATATATGTAATTACCTGATAGAACTAATTTGCGAAAATCAGGAAAGTTATTGTAATATTCTATTATTTCTGATAGTTCAAATATATATTTCTGAGATATTAATGTTTCTTGTTTTTTTTCAATTTGTGAGTTGTCTACATTAATTTTATAAGTCTTTTCAGGAAATAATACTTTGCAATTATTAAGTTTGTTGAAGACGGATATTTTATCTAATTCATAAAATATTGGCGAAATATAATAAAATATATTGGATTTTATTATTTTGATGCAGTTACATGGTATGCTATATTGATTCACGTGATATGAATAGCAATGCTTAATTTTGGCATTGCGGAGAGTTAAAGTGTATTTGCCATCTTTTATTTGTATAATTCTGCTTTCCCCGTTTTCAGATAAAATAAGCACATCGGCGTAAATCATGATGGATTCACCATCTAACAAGGATTTTATAGATGCGCTAGCATCTTTTAGGTGTAGAATTTCGTTAGAGTTAGTATCGGTTATAAAGTTCATGTTTATGTACCTCCTACTAAATATTGAAATAGTTTGGATAAATTTGGGCGCTATAATTTATTTACAATTTATATTTTATATTCATTTTTTCAAAAAGTTTAGCATTTTTTCAAAAAAACGAAATCTTTTGTCGTTAAATGTTGTCTGCATAGTAGAAAATATGCAGGTGAAATGAAAATGTTGTTTATTTTTACTCTGTTTAGAGCGCGACATTGTAAGTCGTAGCAATTTAGAGTATATTTTGGTAATCTTAGGATGTTAAATTTATTTTTGTCGTCTTACCTTATATAAATTTGAAACACTTATGGAGGTGCGAAGGATGTGTTGGGTTGAAAGTGAGTTTAGACAAATAGTGGAAAAGTTCAAAAAATGGCTGGAATACTTTATAGGCGGGTATGATAGTATATTGTACATGCTAATTATACTTGTTGTAATTGTGGTTTTTACAGGAATTTTAGTATCAATTATGAGAAAACAATTTTCGTTAAAAAGGGAATTAAATATAATTTTTAGCAAGTTGTTGATGCTAATAATAATTGGCATAGTAAATCTTTTTGATATGAATATCGTAATTATGGGATGCACTTTGCGATCAATGGTAATCTTGTATTATATTGTACAAGAGGCAAACGAGATTTTTTCTAATTTAGATATAATTGGAGTCTGCATTCCATCAGTAGCAAAAAGGATATTGAAAATATTGAATCAGAATACGGAGAATGATTAAAAGACATAAATTATTTAGTACAAACAAATATATAAATAAAGATTGTAAAGCCGTGTAAAAAATATAGTACATATAATTTTGTAAAAAAGTAGTTGACAATTTACAGGCTTAAGCATATATGAATTATTAGTATTGAAAATGATTTCAAGCGTTTTGGAAGGAGTGACATATCCTATATTTGTATAGGGCTGTCGCTCCTGATTTTTTACATGCATATGATTCTCCGCCTTAAAAAACTTCAAAACTTTCTCTTTGCATAACCCCCAATATATGTTAATGTTTTATTAGTGAGAACTGTAATGAATGTATGGGTAAAATTGAAAACAGGATGTAGTAAAGGAGAGGGTTGCATGAAAAGAAGAAAGAAACTATTCACGTATTTGCTTGTGCTCGTGATGCTGCTGGCAAATACTGTGACAGGAGTTGCCGCGGAGCTGGACGAGCCGTTGCAGGAGGCAACGCAGATTGTTCATGAGGATGGAAGCGGACTGCTGTCGGAGGGTGGTTTGCTGGAAGCAAGCGACGCGGTTGCGGACAGCAGTTATGACCATTCACATGATACAGCGATTGTGGCTGCGATGGAGAAGCTGCAGGATACCATAGATGTGACAGGCTATGGACTGACAAGAACCAATGTGGGAGATGTTATACACGGTATTTTGAACATGAATCCACAGTTGTTTTATGTATCGGGTGGATTTCGTTATTATCTGGATAACCAAAGTAATGTTACAAAATTGATCATTACATATAATTATACGAAGGCACAGATTACTTCTATGAAAGCGGAGATTGATGCAGAAGTTGCGAAGATGGAAGCTGCGATTGATACAACCGGGTTGAGTGATGTGGAGATTGCGCTTGCATATCATGATTACCTTGTGACAGATGTAACGTATGATTATGAGAATTATTTATCAAATTCTTTGTCGAGCGATGATTATAATATCTATGGCACACTTGTTAAGAAGAAGGCGGTTTGTCAGGGATATGCACTGACGTTCATGTATCTGATGAAACGCCAGAATATTGTCTGCGGTTATGTTTCAAGTGAGGCTGCAAATCATGCGTGGAATGCCGTATATCTGAACAATCAGTGGTATCACATGGATGCCACATGGGATGATCCGACATGGGACAATCTCGGAAGAGTGAAGCATACGTATTTTATGATTTCGGATGCAACCTTGTTATCTTTGGATAGCGATCGGACGGATTATGTAACGAGTGTTCCGTATGGCTATACCTATACCAAAGCAACTGACAGCCGCTATGAGAGTGGGTTCTGGAGTGGTGTGCAGACATATATGTATCCATGCAATGGAGACTGGTATTATCTGGATGGATCATACGTGGCAGCAGAAAAGAGCGCGAAATATCAGCTTTCTAAATATAATTATGCAAGCCAGACAACTACCTGTTTATATGGTCCGGAATATGCGAAATGGACAACTGCAGACAATGGCGTGTGGACGGCTTATTTCGGACGTATGGCAGCACGAAATGGTGTGATTTATTTCTCAACACCGACAACGATTGAACAGTATAGCATCTCAACTGGAACGACGAAAACGATATTCACATTGCCATCAGGCACTGCAAAGGGAACCTATATATATGGACTTGGATTTATAGATGGAGATTTATGTTATGTTACTGCGGATACTGCGAATTATAAGGGGCAGGAAACTTATAATAAAGTAAGCCTTTGCACTTCTCATGTATATGGAGCGGTGCAGACAATCAATCCAACGTATGAGCAGGCGGGAAAGAAATATCATGTTTGTAAAACATGTGGATATAGTGAAGACATAGAAAATCTCCCGAAACTGGTTAAGGTGTCGACAATTACGATTGTAGGTGGCAAGAAATCCATGACGGTGGGAGAGTCATATACGGTTGAGGATGTGCGAGTGGTACCGGATAACGCTACTAATAAGGAGGTCACTTGGTCTTCTTCCAATCCAAGTGTTGCATCCATAGATACGAATGGAACAGTGACAGCAAAGGCGGCAGGTACAGCGACAATCACAGCAACGGCAAAGGATGGGCAGGGAGCCAAGGATTCTTTTGTTATGACAGTGAAGAAGGCCGATTCTTCAGAAACACCGGATCCGGATCCAAATCCGAATCCAGATCCGAATCCAGATCCGACACCAAAGCCAGATCCAACGCCAACGCCGAACCCAACACCAACACCAGATCCAACACCAAGTCAGCCGGTTACACCAGCTGTAACCGTGCGGTATACAACCCATGTGCAGACGTTTGGCTGGCAGGGAAATGAGAATGATGCAAAGACATGGTTTACAAATGGTGCGATGGCAGGAACGAGCGGAAAAGCGAAGCGCCTGGAAGGTATCAAGATTCGTGTGACGGGCAATGATAATCTGGGAATCCAGTATACAACACATTGTCAGAGCTATGGCTGGCTGCCGTGGTCTGCCAATGGCGAGATGAACGGAACAGAGGGCGAGGCAAAACGTCTCGAAGCAATCAAGATTCAGCTGACAGGTTCGGATGCAGGCAAATACGATGTATATTATCGCGTGCATGCGCAAAGCTATGGTTGGCTCGGCTGGGTGAAGAATGGCGCACCATCAGGAACAGCCGGTTATGCAAAACGTCTGGAGGGAATCCAGATTGTGGTTGTAAAGAAAGGTGCTTCCTTCAATACGAGAATGGGAAATATCAATTCCGCATATGCGCTTGGCTATTATGCGAAGGCGGGTACGTCTCCGGTTGTAAATGCAAAGAATACATCCAATGCCGATCCGCAGATTGCAGGTGAAGCACAGACAAACGTGACCTACCGTACCCATGTGCAGAGCTACGGCTGGCAGGCATGGAAGTACAATGGTCAGATGAGTGGTACAAGTGGTCAGGCAAAGCGGCTGGAGGGTATCAATATCCGTCTTTCTAACCAGCAGTACAGCGGAGACATCGTGTATACAACACATGTACAGAGCTATGGCTGGCAAGGAAATGAGAATAATCAGTCAACGTGGCGGAAGAATGGCGTGATGAGTGGTACGAGTGGCGAGGCAAAACGTCTCGAAGCAATCCGGATCAATTTGACCGGTGAGATGGCAAAGCATTATGACATTTACTATCGTGTGCATGCACAGTCATTTGGCTGGCTTGATTGGGCGAAGAATGGTGCACCATCCGGTACAGCCGGTTATGCAAAGCGTCTGGAAGGCATTCAGATCATTTTAGTTCCAAAGGGACAGCCGGCGCCGGCGAAAAATTACGGTGGCATTACTTCGGTTCGTGCATCGTATATTGCAAAATAAACATACATAAGATCCCCTCAGCATACATTTTGCTGAGGGGATTTTTTTGCGTTGGAGGAGCGATGGATAGCCTGTATGGTTCGGCGTGTGGCGCCTATATATATGATGAGGATGTGCTTGATTTCCTTGTGAAATACGACAACAATCTGGCGGGGGAGATGCAGATCCTACAGCCGGATTGTAGAACGATTATTAACAGTCAGTTCCTTGTGGCGTATCGTAGTGTCTATGATGCGGCTGGCGCAGCGCTCTCGGCAGATACACTGTTTCGGTTAGGCTATGACCGGATACCGAAATGCTTTGGACTGATGGATACCTCGGCATTGCAGGGGATTGGTATTGGGGCAGTCCAGACGGTGCCGGGGTTGTCGCTTTCGGGAAAAGATGTGCTGGTCGGGTTTATTGATACAGGTATCGACTTTGCGAATCCACTGTTCCGCAGAGCCGACGGTACATGCCGGGTGACGGCAATCTGGGATCAGACACAGACGGCATATGAAGCGGGTGAACCCAATATGTCTGTACAGAGCGGGGAGATCGATACACGTCCCATCTTTGGATATGGCAGGGAGTATCCGCAGGAGTTGTTGAATCTGGCGATACAGACGGAACAGCCGTATCAGATTGTACCAAGCCGGGATATTGACGGGCACGGTACATTTTTGGCATCCGTGGCTGCCGGGAACACCTATCTGGATGGGGATGATATATTTTCCGGTGTGGCACCGGAATCGGATATTATCATGGTGAAATTAAAGCAGGCAAAGCAGCGTCTGCGAGATTTCTTCCTGATTCCCGATGGCGTTCCATGTTATTCGGAGGCAGACATCATACTTGGCGTGAAATACCTGATTAACAAGGCGATGGAGCTGGGGAAACCGCTTGTAATCTGTCTGGGACTGGGGACGAATCAGGGTGATCACAATGGGAATCTGAATCTGGAGCTTTATCTGGATACGGTTGTGACACTGCCGGGAATCTGCGTGGTCGGAAGTGCTGGAAATGAGCTTGGCACAGGCGGGCATTTTGCAAGCTTGTCTACGATCAATCTGGGCAATCAGAACGGGATCTCACAGCCGCGGACACGGACGGTAAGAAATGAGATGGAGATCTATGTGGAAGATGAGAATCCGGGTTTTTGCACGGAGATCTGGGGGCGTGCGCCAAGTCTGTACCAGATAGCGGTATATTCCCCGACCGGGCAGCAGTTTGATCAGCTTTTTCCGAACCGTGACAGTTCTGGAATGATTACATATTTGTATGAGGGAACGACGTTGTATGCGGAAAGTGTAGTGGTCGAGAACAATTCGGGTGATCCGTTTATCCTGCTGCGGTTTGAGAAGCCTGCGACCGGTATCTGGCGGATTGAAGTGACAGAGAATTACAGCAGCTTTCCGGCAGGGTACGATGCATGGCTGCCGATCCGTCAATTTTTGGGCGGCAATACGCGGTTTTCACGGCCAGATCCAGAGGTGATCCTGTGTGCGCCTGCGAATGCGCGTGGGACGATAACTGTAGCCGGGTACAATCATCTGGATAATTCGTTGTATGTGGAATCCAGCCGTGGCTATACCAGAAAAGGACGGATTCAGCCGGATTTTGCGGCGCCAGCCGTGCGTGTGGCGGGGCTGCTTGCGGGAGGCAGCGGGACGCGACCGTTGTTCGTGCGCCGGAGCGGTACGAGTGTCGGGGCTGCATTGACCGCCGGGGCGGCGGCACTTTTCTTCGAATGGGGCATCGTGCGTGGCAATTATTATGGGATGAATACCGAAGTGATCCGGCAGATTCTGATTCGCGGTGCGCGGACAGTTGTCGATATTGCATATCCAAACCCTGCGTGGGGATGGGGTGTGCTGGATATATCACGTGCTTTCGAGGTCCTGCGCGGTTAAGCAGACCGGATAACAGGATAGTTGGATGGATATCATGCTGATACTGGACAAATAGAGAAAAAAAGGGTATCATAAAGGAAATATGTCGTACGATTCAAATTTGAAAACAGGAGTTGTATAGATTATGATATGTAAACATTGTAAAGCGGAAAATGAAGATGGTGCATTGTTTTGCAGCAACTGTGGAAAACCGTTAGAAGATGAAGAATATGACCGCGAGAAGCTGCGAGGAAATACGAAGCTGTATATCGGAATATCCATTGCGCTTATGATATTTCTGGCAAGTGGGCTGGTGTTTGGATTCTTCTATTTTAGCAATAAAGTGCAGAAAGCCAATGATGAACGAAATACAATTGCCTCAGAGAGTGATGTGGCAGCGAATTATTTCCGGTCGCAGATCCGGGAGCAGGAGGATGCGATCACAGAGCTGCAGTCCCAGATTGATCTTCTGAAAGCGTCGATTTCGGATTATCAGAATAAGGAAGAAGACTATAAGAAGCAGATTACCGCGCTTGAGGATAAGGAAGAGGCGATGGATGGTCTGGCAAGCTTCACGGATGCGGTGCCATCCCAAGGCTATGAGGATATGTTTGTCAGTGATACATTCCTGAAGTTCATGACAAATGAGGCTGATACATCAGAGGAAGGTGCGGAAACGACAGAGGCACAGACGCCACAGGAAGCCGTACTGCGTGTATGTATTTCCGGTGATATCGAGGTAAGCGTGGAGTCCTCGGATGAGGATGTTGCGAGCTTCGCATGGGATACTTCTCCAGTCGGACCATCAGTAGCGAGACTGCGTGTGATGCCAGGCAAGAAGGGAACGGCAATCTTGACATTCACAAACAACTTAAATGACGAGCAGATTAAGGTTTACGTCTATGTACAGTAACAAACATCCATATAGGAATTATAGAATAAATAAGAAAAGCACAGTTCAACTTTGAACTGTGCTTTCCTTATTTGTTCGATTCCTGATTGCCAATTATACTGTTGGAGCCTTGTAGTTGTCGGAGATTGTTCCGAACTCCTTGTACTCCTGAATTCTTGACTGGATACGCTCAGACTGATCCAACAGGCTGCTGATAGAAGCATTGTGGTTCAGGTGATCGATCAGAGTTGCAATATACTTGCTCAGGTCAGCAGACTCATACCAGTCATGGTTGAAGAGCTCTGGATCCTGATAAGTCAGGTTTGTTGTGATAACCTTCTCGATGGTACCCTCTGCCTTTGCCTGATCGAAGATGTCCAGACCAGCGGTAAACAGACCGAAGGTTGCGAGACAGTACACACGTCTTGCCTTACGAGCCTTTAACTGACGGGCAACGTCTAACATACTCTCGCCAGAAGCAATCATATCGTCGATGATGATAACATCCTTGCCCTCGACACTGTCACCAAGGAACTCATGTGCAACGATTGGGTTCTTTCCATTTACGATTGTTGTGTAATCACGTCTCTTATAGAACATACCAACATCGACACCCAAGTGGTTTGCAAAGTAGATCGCACGGTTCATGGCACCTTCATCCGGGCTGATCACCATCATGTGATCGCTGTCCAAAGTCAGATCCGGTGTTGTGCGGAGCAATGTCTTGATGAACTGATAGGTTGGCATGATATTCTCAAAGCCACTGTAAGGAATGGCGTTCTGGACACGAGGATCGTGTGCATCAAATGTGATGATATTGTCAACGCCAAGTCCGACTAATTCCTGCAATGCGATTGCACAGTCCAGAGACTCACGGCTGCTGCGCTTATGCTGACGGCTCTCATACATGAAAGGCATGATAACAGTGATACGATTTGCCTTTCCTGCCATTGCAGCGATAACACGCTTCATATCGGAATAGTGATCGTCTGGGGACATCATATTTGTCTTACCACAGATCTTGTACTCGATGCTATGGTTTACAACATCAACCATGATGTAAACATCAGTACCACGTACGGAATCCTGTAAAGTACCCTTTGCTTCACCGGAACCAAAACGTGGACAGGATGATTTCAGGATATAGGAATCTCTCTCATAGCCTGCAAATGTGATGTTGTCCTTGTGCTCGTTGTGACGTTCTGCTCTCCAGCGTGCAAGGTAGCTATCCACTTTTTCACCGAGGGCTTTGCAGCTCTCCAAAGGGATGATTCCGAGCTTTCCAACTGGAACTGTAATAAGATGACTTGAATCTGGCATGATTTTTTCCTCCATTGTGTGATTACAGCTTAGAACCCTGTATCATTTCTTTTTTTCTTTTTTGATACCTTATGTTTTCACCGTACAGTTGAAGTACAGTGTAACGTTCAATGATGCGGGACATGATACGTTCGGAATACCGCTCCTGTAATTCCTTCATGGAAAGATTGGTCGAGATGACCGTCGATTTTCCGGTAAGTCCCCTCTGGTTGATAACTTCAAAAAGCTTGGAGCAGACAAAGGCATTGGTTGTCTCTGTGCCCAGATCATCGATTACCAACAATTCGCTATTATAAATATATTTGTATAATTCTTCAAGTTCTAATTTTTTATTCATCAGATATTGTCCGAAAACCTGTTCAAACAGATCGTTTGCGGACAGATAGAGAACGGTGTGCCCCTCGTCCAGTAACGCTTTCGCGATACAGTTCGTGAGAAAAGTCTTTCCGAGACCGGTTTCTCCATATAATAACAGGTTTCCGCGTTCGGTATCCTGTGTCGCAAATGTATTCACGAAACGGTGGACAAGATGCAGCACATTTTTGGCATTGTCATATGGACTGACAGACCAGTTCCGGTTCTCCGGAATCGTGTGACTGTAATAGTCCAGATCAAATGTATCGAAGTTCTCGGAATCCAGAACCTGTGTCATGTTGGACTGGCGATATAAGGCATCCACAATCCGGCGTTCAAAGCATGCACAGACCTTGCCGTCCACATAGGCGAGATCCTTGCAGACCGGACAATCATAGATTGGTTCCAGATACGTAGCAGGGTAGCCGTGTGTCAGGAGCAGTTCCTGTATCCGCGCAGAATTGCTGCGGTTCTGATTGGAGATCTCCTGTGTGTCAGCCGCCTGTCCAAGTGCTTTTTTCTTTGCGAGTGCGATATAGGAAAGCTTGCTCTCGGATTGCAGCTGTTTAATCTCTGGAATCTTCGCATAGATTTCTTCCTGCCGTTCCTGCAGGCGCCGTTTGTTGCGCAGACGAACCTGCTCGTAATCATGCAGGATATTTTCTTTTTTCAGCAACTCAAAATTCATTGACCGTTTACCTCTTTGTGGAACAGCTGCTCCATCTCATCAAGCTCGGAGCTCATGCTGCTCTGTGTAAAGTTTGTAAATGCATTTCCACTTTTCTTCGTGGTGGCAGAGGCTTTCTGGTTCTTGGCTGTCTCGGCGTGGGCGAGATCTTCCTGCTTGATGCCGGCAAAATCTGTCACCCCTGCGTTATGCCATGCGGTCAGAATCCCATTCACATATTTAATCGTAGGATTCTGTGTGTGTAAGACTGCACGCTTGCAGGCTTCCTCTACGATATCCTCACCGAAGCCGTAGTCCTTTGTCCATGTCTTAAAGAATTCCTGCTCGATCGTTGTCGGTGCCCCGCGCTTGATGCCAAGTGTCTTGTAGAAGACACGGCAAACACCGCTCATAAGGGCGTACTGTTCCTTTGCCTGTGCCTTTGTCTGAATGCCGTCCTGATACCAGCCGATGGCGGTTGCTTCTAAGTAACGGCAGTTTTTCTTCTTCATTGTGGTACAATATTCAATCAGATACTCGAATAAGTCGACACTGAATCCAAGCGTATCATATATGTACATCAATGACTGCGTATCTGACTGTGAAATTGGCTTCTCAAATAAAGTCTCTACTTGATATAATATATCTTCCCAGTCCTGATCACGCAAGAGTTTATCGATATCTTTCTGTGTAAATTTCGGCTTTTGTGGTGCGGAAAGCTCCATCGCCGGAGTTGTGATTGGTACGATCTTGGTGGGAGCCTTCTCTGAACGCTCTGTTGTGTCTGTTTTTTCCGCACGCACAGGCGTATCATCGGAACGAAGCAGGGAAAATGCATCTGATTCTGTGGATAACTCCATTTCCGGTGCCTTCAGTGGCAGTACCACAATCCCGGTTGGCTGTCCCTTTCCGTCAAAGGTCAGACGCAGTGCATCCTTTGTCACCCAATACTTGATAGCACGGCAGATATCTTTTTCTGTGAGATTAAAATGATCCGCAATCTCGGCAACCGAGATCTGCTGTTTGCTGTTCAGCAGCCGGATCAGATACAGATACACCTTTACAAACTCCCCGTTTGCATCTGTCATATAATAGTCGATAAAAAAGTTCGAGATGGAAGAATAAGTCTCGCTATTTTCAGTTGAAATCGTAATTGTCCTCATAGTTTTTTGAACCTTCCCTTCATCGCTTCGCTTGGAAGCATTTCAAATTATAGCATGAAGAAAATTAAATTCAAGCGAACATCTTTTCGGTCGGAGCGTTTACGAAAATTGTGGAAAATGTGGATAATGTGGACAATCAGTTACCATAAAAAATAAGGGTGTGGAATCAAGCCGTTTGCAGACGATTTATGTTACAATTATGTTAACTGAAAATGAAAAGACCTGTTTGGTAATTTTCCCCAAACAGGTCTGTGGATAATGTGGATAACTATTTTTTTAACAGTGTATTTCCGATAGAATCAACATTTCCGGCGCCCATAGTTATCAACAGGTCATTTTTTTTGCAATTTTTTTTCACATACTCGGTGATGCTGTCGAAGTCGCCAAGGTAGATGGCATGACCACCGTTGGCGTTGATCTTGTCACAGACATCCTTCGATGAAACAAGTCCGGTATCCTGCTCTCTTGCGGCGTAAATATCTGCCAGAAGCACGTGATCGCAGGTTGCAAGTGCCTGTCCAAATTCGTCCAGAAGCGCCTTGGTACGGGAGTATGTATGAGGCTGGAAGATGCACCACAGTTCGTTGTGTGGTGTGTTCTTGGCAGCCGCCAAGGTTGCAGCAATCTCGGTTGGGTGATGCGCATAATCGTCGACGATTTTGACACCATTTTCTGTGACGCCCTTGTGCTCGAACCGTCGGTGGGCGCTGGAACAGCGCGCCAGACCGGCAATCGTGTATTTGCGGTCAATGCCGAGGAAATCTGCGACTGCGATAACAGACAGAGAGTTCATGACATTGTGGATACCGGTTGCATGCAGTTTGATCTGATCCTGCTTCTCGCCTTTGACAACGAGTGTGTAGGTTGGGTGACCTTCTTCGTCGAAGGTAATATCAGTTGCACTGTAATCATTTCCGGCATTCATACCGAAGGTAATGATGTTGCAGTGCAGATCTTTTGTCACATGTTCGTAATATTTCATATCGCCATTGACGACGAGCAGTCCGTCGTCAGGAAGAATCTCTGCGAATGTCTTGAAGGAATCTGCGATCTCCTCGATGCCGCTGAAGAAATCGAGATGATCCGCGTCCACATTCAGGATGATACTGATATATGGATGGAATGCGTGAGAGCTGTTTGTGTATTCACAGGCCTCTGTAACGAAATAATCGGAGTGTCCCACGCGGATATTGCCGCCGATCGCATCCAACATACCACCGATGGAGATGGTTGGATCGGTCTGCGCCTCCAGCAATACATAGGAGAGCATGGAGGTTGTTGTTGTCTTGCCGTGCGTTCCGCTGACTGCAACGCCGTATTTGTAGTTCAGCATGATCTGACCGAGGAGCTGTGCCCGTGTCAGCATCGGAATATTTCTGCGTTTCACTTCTACAAATTCCGGATTGTCCGCATGAATGGCTGCGGTATATACGACAAGATCAATATCATCGGAGATATTTTCTGCTTTCTGTCCTATGAAAATGCGGGCGCCCAGATTCTTCAGAATCTCTGTGATCTCAGATTCCTTCATATCGGAACCGGATACGGTAAAGCCCTCCTGCAATAAAATCTCGGCAAGTCCGCTCATGCTGATACCGCCGATACCCATGAAATATACATGGATCGGTTTTTCAAAATCTACTTTATACATGGTAATAATCTGCCTTCCTTAATCTCTGTTTGTGATGTATTTGGATCGCATGCGTGTCATGCGAAGCCATATTTATTCCATATTATAGCACGATTGATTGACATTACAACAAATTTACGAAATTTATATGCAATGCCAATTGACTTCATGCGGCATTTATGACATTATATATTTTAGTAGTTTTTTATTAAAATTACGACCTATAAGAGAGGATTTATATTAGGAGGAACAGCATGAAAGTATGTGAAATGTGTGGAGCACAGAATGATGATGTCTTCACAAAATGCTCAGTTTGTGGCGCAGATCTGCCATCTATGAACAGCCAGGATGGCGATGATGAGAAGACCGTTCTGATCGATCCGGATCAGGCACCAGCACAGCCGTCAGGTCTGTCATTAAAGACAGATACAAGTACGTATGGACAGGCAGATGCAGGACAGACAAACCCACAGCCAGCAGCACCACAGTTTGGCGGCATGGGACAGCCACAGATGAATGGTATGGGACAGCCACAGATGAATGGTATGGGACAGCCACAGATGAACGGCATGGGACAGCCGGGCATGAACGGAATGCCACAGCAGGGTATGCCGGGACAGGCACCATATGGACAGCCAGGATTTGGTGGTCCGACACCAGCGCAGCCGGCAAAGCCAAAGAAAGGTCTGATCATTGGTATTATTGCAGCAGCCGTTGTTGTATTGGCAGTTGCATTTGTTCTGATCTTCAAGGGCGGATTCGGAGCAAAGGGAGGAGCATCTTCCCCAGAAGCAGTTGCACAGCAGTTTATCGAGGCGATGAATGATCAGGATGTAGATAAGATGGCAGCACTTTGTCCACCATTCCTTGATCCAGGACAGGAAGATATTGAGGATATGCTTGATTCTTATTCTGGATATGATGTAACTTTCAAGTATGAGGGCGTTGAGAGCAAAGAGATGTATGACAGCGATGATCTGGATGATCTTGAAGAGGATATCAGTGATTATGCAGACAAAACAATCAAGCTGCAGGACGCTTGTGATCTGGAGTTCTCTTTCAACGTAGCAGTGACAATGAGTGGCGAGACTTACGATCAGTCAAGCACATATCCAATCACATGTATCAAGTACAAGGGAAACTGGTATCTCTATGAGTAAGAAGACACAGACGATTCTGACAATCTGTGTAGATATAAGTATGCTGGCAGTCATTGTGACTGCCAGCTATTTGTTACTCACGGGGAAATTGCAGGGGAACTGGATTCATGTAGCGCAGATCGCAATTATCGCTGCGATTCCGACGCTCTTCTTTGTAAGCTTCTTGAATTTCGGTATGCAGAAATACGAGAAGATGCGCCCGGAGGATGCGTGGGAAGATGAGAACGATGAAACAGAAGAACAGGATGAAAATAAAAATGCACCGCAATCATAATAACTGCGGTGCATTTTTTATTGCTGATCGAATGTAATGCTGTCTGCCCATTGCAACATGGACTTTTCTAAAGAGTCGTACGAACGGTGCTTGCACACGAATTCACAGATCCAGTAATTGTTCCCTTCCTTCAGCATGCAGTGCAGATAGGTGTATTTGGCACCGGATACGGTCTGCGTGTTGCTGAAATAATAGTAGTTGTTCCGCTGTACCAGCTTATCAGTGGAAATGCCGTTCAGGCTGCAGATTTCCTTTGCGTAATCCTTCAGTCCTGCAATTTCGTAGCCCTGATATTCAAGGTCGGACGCATTTTCGGTTTTTACGGAAAATGATACATCGTCGCTGACGAAGTAGGCGTCAAAACCGGACATCTTACTTTCTTTGAAAGTATCGGTCAGGGTAATGGTCATCGTGCCAACGGTGAAGTTTTTGGGATTGCCGCTGCATCCACATAGGAGACAAGCGGTAAGCACGATCAGGCACAACCCTAAAGTTATTTTTTTTGATTTCGAACGCATAGTTAAACTCCTTTCCTAGTTGCCGTCGTCTTGCTGATGCTGTTTGGAGAGTCCTTCCTGTATAAATGCATCGATGTTACGTTCGGTTGATTTTAAAATGGCTGCCAGCCGTTCCTGTTCGGCGGCTTTTTCTTTTGCAGCTTCGATTTCGCGTTGCTTTTTTTCTTCATCCTCTGCAGCTTCCCGGTTGAGCCGGGCCATGATCTCGTTGGCACGGGCTAACACATCGTCGTCGACACCTGCCGGAATCTCTTCCGGATCTAATGCAGAATTGGTGCTGCTTATGTCTGGTTCTGCATTGACAGCCGGTGCGAATGCCGTTGGTTCGGCAGACATATG
>OGML01001539.1_pt1 | contig 19264 bp, 20 predicted proteins | sample 1572951 | NCBI WGS metagenome assembly OGML01 (sample SAMEA2581883, study PRJEB24529) | metagenome | biome: Human gut stool | place: China | collected 2011 | reverse complement strand
GCAGCGTCTTGCCGGTACCCGGAGGGCCCACCAGCAGCACGCCCTTTGGGATCCGGGCGCCCAGATCGATATACTTCTTTGGATTTTTTAGGAACTCCACGATCTCCCGGAGCTCCTCCTTTTCCTCGTCGGCTCCCGCCACATCGGCAAAGGTGACCTGCTTATCCTTTTCGCTGAGACCACGGATCTGTGCGGAGCCAAACTTTGCCATCCGGTCCGGCCCCATGCCTCCCTGTGCCCGGACGCTCATGAGGTACCACATACCGCCGAACATCAGCGCCATCATCAGATAGGGGAGCATGATCCCCAGCCAGTCAGTCCCCTCCGGAGGGGGATAGCTGTAAGATTTGATGATTCCTGCTGCTTTCTGCTCCTTTACCAGATCGTTGAGATCGCTGTAAAAGAGGATATAGTCATGGATCCGGCAGCGGACCGGCTGGTCGCTGCCCTTGACCTGCAGCATCAGCGTGCTGGAATCCGTAAAGCGGAAGGCTTCCACCTTCTGCTGCTCAAAAAGCTGCACCATCTCATCATAGGTCATCTCATCCCGCTGATTGAGCTGGGTCAGCCAGCTGACACATAAAATCACGATCAGCATCAGCGGCAGAATGCTGATGCCGGGTCTTCTTTTTACCATACGGGGGATCCCCCCTTTCTGTATTATCGCCGCATACAGGCGGCTGCGGCGGTTCCCGCACCTGCCGGGAAGCGCCGGTCATGCTCAGGTGTTTTCGTAAACGGCGGGCTTCAGCACACCGATGTAAGGCAGATTCCGGTAAAGCTGGGCATAATCCAGACCGTAGCCCACCACGAATTCGTCCGGCACCACAAAGCCGGACAGATCCGCTTCCACCGCCTTTTCCCGGCGGGAGGGCTTATCCAGCAGCGTCACGATAGAGATGCTCTTGGCACCCTTTGCCATCAGGTAGCTTTTCAGGAAGGCCAGGGTATTGCCGGAGTCCAGAATATCCTCCACAATGACGATCTCCCGGCCCGTGATGTCCTGCTGGAGATCATGGGTGATCTGCACCCGGCCGCTGGACACGGTGCCGTTCTGGTAAGAGCTGACAGCGATGAACTCCACGTCGCACATCAGCTGGGAAGCCCGCATCAAATCAGCCATGAAAATGAAGGAGCCCTTCAGCACCCCCAAAAACAGAGGCCGACGCCCCTCATACCGCTTGTACAGTGCCTCGCCCAGCTCCGCGATCCGGACTTTCAGTTCCTCTTCTGTTACCAGAACCTTGAGAATATCCTTCTCCATCTCACTATTCATTGTTGTTCTCCTCTGTCACTTTTAAAAATATCACCCGCACCGCCCGCTCATATCGGTCCGGTGCGAAATTTTCCTGAATAGGCAGCCCCGGCACCGCCGCCGCGATGCCGTTCACCCGCAGGACCGGAAGCCGGTCCCGCTCCTGTGGGGAAATTCCCCGTTCTCCGCACAGGCGCTTGACAGTGCGGCCGTTCAGTCGGTCCTTGGAGTCCCAGGCCGTCACAGTCAGGTCGGCGGTCTCCGAGATGGAAATGAGAACACCCTCACCGGCCGACTCTGCCAGACTAACCTGCCACTGACCGAATGTGATGATCTCTCCCACGGTAACGGCCTGCACCGCCGGCGCAGACGCCGCCTTGAAAAAGCGCAGCGCCGCCGGCTCCCGGAGGACCGTGACGCCGTAGGGCATGGAAAGCTGGCCCCGGTCCAACGTCAAAACTGCCCGGATATGAGCGGCGGTCAGGTCCTTTTCATGGCCCGCCACCGCCGCCAGCACCGCCAGCACCAGCCGTCCCCGCAGGGCCTCCGGCGCGTCTTGCAGTACGGCGAGGGGGATCATTCTGGAAACGTTTGGGGTCACGGCGCATTGGGCCAGCAGTTTTCGACACGCAGCGTCCAGAGCCGCTTCATCCGCCGCCAGCAGCGATGCCGTGCGGCTCATGTTCTCCACAACTCTGGGATTCAGCTTCTTCAAAACCGGGAGCACCTGATGGCGCAGCATGTTCCGGGCCGCATCGTCCGTCCCATTGGTGGAATCCTCCACAAAGGGGATGCGGTGTTCTGCGGCGTAGGCCGCCAGCTCCGCCCGGGTCACACTCAGCAGCGGACGCAGGATACAGTCCCGCTTTTCCGGAATGCCAGTCAGCCCTTTCAGGCCCGTGCCCCGCAGCAGATTTAACAGCATGGTCTCTGCGCTGTCATCGGCGTGGTGGGCGGTCAGAATGCAGCCAAAGCCCTCCCGCCGCCGGGTCTCCTCCAAAAATTTATAGCGCAGCTGCCGGGCGGCTTCCTCAACGGTACGTCCGTTTTCCTCCGCAAAGGCCCGGACATCGCCCCGGCCCGCAAAAAAAGGGATTTCACGGGCGGCGCACCAGTCCCGGACGAAGGCCTCGTCCCGGTCCGCCTCCGCCCCCCGGAGCTGATGATTGAAATGGGCAGCGGCTACCCGCCGTCCCTGCTTCTGCCCCTGCCGGGCCGTCATTTCCAGCAGGCACATGGAGTCCAGTCCGCCGGACACGGCGCACAGTGCGCCGCCCTCCGGCAGATCCACCGCTGTCAGAGGATCAGTCATCCTCATCATAGCGGTTTTCCAGCGTGGCAAAGGTGGTGTACTCCGGCATCCACCGCAGTTCCACCTTGCCAGTCTCGCCGTGACGGTTTTTCGCCACGATGCACTCGGCAATATTCCGCTTTTCGGAATCTTCATTATAGTAATCGTCCCGGTACAGGAACATTACGATGTCGGCATCCTGCTCGATGGCGCCGGATTCACGGAGGTCCGACAGCATGGGCCGTTTGTCGTCCCGCTTCTCGTTAGCACGGGACAACTGGCTCAGGCAGATCACCGGCACATTCAGTTCCTTGGCCATGACCTTCAGCATACGGGACATTTCGCTGACCACCTGCTGACGGTTCTCGCCGCTGCGTCCACCGGATGCGGAGGTCATCAACTGTAAATAGTCGATGACTACTAGACCCAGACTGTCGATCCGGCGGCATTTGGCGTTCATATCCGCCACGCTCAGCATGGGGTTATCGTCAATACGGATATCCACTCTATTCAATACGCCGGCAGCGGCGGCGATCTTCTCCCAGTCCGTCTCCCGCAGAGAGCCGGTAACAAGCCGGGTGTTCTCCACACAGGCCTCGGAGCTGAGAAGCCGGGTCGCCAGCTGCTCCCGGGACATTTCCAGCGAAAACATGGCCACGGTCTTTTTCTCAGACTTCGCCACATTCAGTGCTACGTTCAGTGCAAAGGAGGTTTTGCCCATACCGGGACGGGCCGCCAGCAGGATCAGGTCCGATTTATTCAGGCCGCTGATCTTCCGGTCCACAGCGGACAAGCCGGTGGACAGGCCCGGAAGTCGGCTTTCGCTCTCGCTCATCTCGTTGAGCCGGTCCAGCACATCCGGCAGCACCATCCGCAGAGGCACCATATCCTGCGCACTCTGGCCGCGGCGGACGGCGTAGATCTTCTGCTCGGCAGCTTCCAGAATGGCAGCGGCTTCTCCGATGCCCTCCTGCACCAGCACTGTGATCTCCCCCGCCGCCTGAGCAACGCCCCGCAGCAACGCCTTATCCCGAACGATGGCCACATACTCCATCACGTTGGCGCTGGTGGGAGTGATCTCCATCAGCTGCGCCAGATAGGAGCGGGTGGTATTTTCGTCATAAGTCCCGGCCTTTTGCATTTCCTCGCAGACGGTGATGCCGTCAATAGGCCGGGCGTAGGTGAACATGGCGTAGATGGTCTCAAAGATCTCCCGGTTCTGCCGCAGGTAGAAGTCCGAGGGCACCAGCTTATCCATCACGTCCTTGACGCAGCCCTCGTCGATGAGCATGGAGCCTAAAACGGCCTGCTCGCCCTCCAACGAATGGGGCATCTGCCGCAGCAGAAGATCTTCGTTAGCCATGGAACTCTCCTTCCCGCTTCTCCGGAAGCGCAAGTTAGACATTCAGACATGCAATCATTTTTGTCAGGGCGTCCCCCAGGGGAGCCTCTCTTGCCCCTGCGGGGCAATTCACCTTCTGTACCTGACAAAAACACATTGACTCAGCTGCCTTGGGCAGCGTTCACCAGTGAGCGGATCTCACTGGTGCGGGGTTTACTCAAGGGGAAACCGCCGCAGCGCCGCCAGTGGCGGAATAAGCAAGGCTGTTTCGAGGATGCGGCACGATTTGCAGTCTTATCATAGAGACTGCAAATCGTATTGCCGCGACGGTGTATCCTGATCCCCCTTGAATTAGTCTTACTTCTCCTCGCAGACGGTGACGTACACGGTACCGCTGACCTCAAAGCCCAGCTTGGCCTTCACCTGATAGCTGCCGTAGGCCTTGATCGGCTCATCCAGTACGATCTTCTGCTTGGGAATATCCACGCCGTACTGGGCCTTCAGGCCCTCGGAGATCTCCTTGTTGGTCACGGCGCCGAACAGCTTGCCGCCGTTGCCGGCCTTGGCACTGAGCTTCACGGGGCAGTTCTGGAGCTTCCCGGCGATCTCCTGCGCCTCAGCCTTCAGCCGGGCTTCCTCGGCCTTGCGGGCCTTCTCTTTCAGGTTCATGGTGTTGATGGCGTCCGCCGTGGCAGGCACCGCCAGCTTTCTGGGCAGAAGGAAGTTCCGGCCGTAGCCCTCGGAAACCTCGATCATCTCGCCCTTCTTGCCCTGACCCTTCACGTCCTGCTGTAAAATCACTTTCATGTTATATATCCTCACTTTCCGAATGTTCTGAATGAATTTGCTTTTTCAATTCCTGAAGCTCCGCTTCCAGCGCTTCGACCTTTTGTGCCGTGCTGCTCCACGCGCAGACAGCAATCGCCAGAATCAGTGCGATCACAGCGCCTGCCCGATAGATGCCGGTACCTCTGAGATCAAACAGCATCCACCCACCGAAGAAGATAAATACCTCCATCAGGATCAGGCAGACCGCATACGCCTTCAAAAACGCCTTCATAGGCCGCCTCACTTTTCAAAGTATGCGTCTAGGACTCCGATCAACTGCTGACGGACGCTCTCCGGGTCCGTGTCCTCGATCCGTGCGCCTGCGGTGGTAGAGTTGCCGCCGCCGCCCAAGGCCTCCAGGATCACCTGCACGTTGATCTCGCCCAAAGAACGGGCTGACATCAGCACCGCTCCCTCGGCGGTGTAGATCACAAAAGAAGCCTGAACGCCCTTCAGGGTCAGCAGATCGTCCGCCGCCTGAGCCGCTGCAACGCGGTCCACGCCCGGCTCCTCCACCACGGAGACCGCGATGTTGCTCCGGTACATCTCCGCGCGGCGGATGATGTCGTATTTCGTGACCATATCCTTCAAATCGCCCTGGAACAGCCGCTGGACCTCAGCCGTATCCGCACCGGAACGCCGCAGGAAGGCCGCCGCCTCAAAGGTGCGGCCGCCGGTCCGCTGGGTGAAATGCTTGGTATCCAGCACGATACCCGCCAGCAGCGCCCCCGCTTCCTCCCGCAGAAGGTCGGTAGGCTCCACCAGATATTGCAGCAGCTCCGTCACCAGTTCGCTGGCGGACGAGGCGTAAGGCTCGTGGAAGTTGAAGGCAGCGTTTTCGATATAAGTCGCCGCCCGGCGGTGATGATCAATGACCGCCACCCGGTTGCAGGATTCCAAAAGCTGTGGATTTTCCACCATGTCCGGACGGTTGGTATCCACCACCACCAGAAGCGTGTCGGCCCGCATCTGCAAAAATGCCTCAGCGGGGGTAAGGAACACACCGCTGTACTCCGGCAGTGCGTCCAGCCGGGCGATCAGGGTCTCGGCCGCGGTGTGCTCCCGGTCAATGACGATCCGGGCCTGCTTTCCCCGCTTCCGGGCGGCGCAGCAGATACCCGCGGCAGCGCCCACGGCGTCCATATCCGCAAAGGAGTGGCCCATGATGTAGACCTCTCCCGCGTCTGCGATCAGCTCCCGGAAGGCGTTGGCCATCACGCGGGATTTCACTTTGGTCCGCTTCTCCGTGGCCTTGGTACGGCCGCCGTAGAAGGCGAAGTCCACCTGATTCCGCACCACCGCCTGATCGCCGCCCCGGCTCAGTGCCATTTCCAGCGAGAGCTTGGCGTTTTTGTACAGCTCCGGGATACTGGGAGAATCCTTGCCGATGCCGATGGACAGGGTTGGGTGGATATTCTCCGCCACGCGGATCGCCCGGACAGTGTCCAGAATGGAGAACTTTTCGTCTACAAAATGCTGGAAATACTGTTCTTCAAACAGGAACAGGTAATGGTTCCGGTCCGTTTTCAGCAGGATGCCCTGGCCCGCGTTGGCCCAGGTCTGCAATTTTTCATCGATCTGCGCCAGGACCGCGCTGCGCTGGGTATCCTCGCAGGCCTTCATCAGGTCCTCGTAGTTGTCCAGCATCAGGATCGCCGCCACCGGGCGGCTGGCCTCGTAGACCTCTCTCAGATGATCGGCCTCCGTAGTCTCCACCCAGTAGGTGGTGGCCACCAGGCTCTGCACGCCGGTGCGGTTCCGGGAGCGCACCAGGCTGCCGTAGACCCGGAAACGGTGATTGTTCAGCTCCACCCGCTCCGGGCTTTCCTGCTTTCCGCTCAGCAGCCACTGGACCTGGAAATCCGGTACGGCCTCGGAAAGCCGCATCTCAAAGAGATGCTCCCGGACGCCGGCCAGCTGCAAAAAGCTCTCGTTGCTCCAGATGATCTCCCCGGTATCCGGCCGGAACACCAGCGTGGGCAGAGGGGAGTTGATGAGGGTGGACTTACTGGCGGTGTCCACGCTGCCGGTGACAGAGTCGATGTACTGCAAAACGCCCTGCCGCCGCTTCTGATTGCTCTGTCGGAAATAGAAGTACAGCAGAACGGTCAGCGTTCCCTCAGCCAAGGCCAGCTGCCAGTTGACAGGGATGGCCGCCACGGCAAAGAGCAACATAACGGCGAAATAAAATTTTAAATTCGGCTCCAACAGGCGGGAGAGTTTCTTATTGCTCATTCCTTACCTCATTCTCCGATGGGGACAGGCTGGCCTGTCCCTCAGAAATCACGAAATTCATCCGATAGGTTTTTTTATTATATCAGTTTACCGGCAAATACACAATGGTATTTCTACTGAAATCTTGCGAAAACAGGCGACAGGCGGGGTGGATACGCCCGATGGCGGAAACGCCCCGCTGCCCCGTAGGGCAGCAGGACGTTTTTTTAAGTGGATTCCTTTTCATGGAGTCTGATCCAAAGGGTATGGGCCACATTTTGCGGCAGCACCGCCGCCAGTGCCGTCTCGTCCGCCTCCCGGATGGCCTTCACCGTGCCGAAATGCTTCCGCAGCTCCGCCTGCCGCTTGGGTCCCAGACCGGGAACGCCGTCCAGTACGGAGCGCATGGCGCTCTTGGTATGGTGCTGGTGGTGATAGGTGATGGCGAAACGGTGGGTCTCCTCCTGGATCTGGCCGACGAGGGAGAACACCGCCTGATCGTTCACAATGCCGATCTCCCGACCCTCCGGGGTGACCAGCGCCCGGGTGCGGTGGCGGTCATCCTTCACCATGCCGAAGATGGGCACCGTGCAGCCGAATTGCTCCGCCACCTCCCGGACGGCGTCGGCATGGGTCACGCCGCCGTCGATCAAAAACACATCCGGCAAGGGCAGGAACTTTTCGTCCCCGTCCGCCGCCCTTTGCAGCCGCCGCCGCAGGACCTCCCGCATGGAGCCGTAGTCATCGGGATGGCCACCAGTCAGCTCCTTGATCTGAAACCGGCGATAGGCGGATTTCAAAGGCTTCGCCCCCTGATAGACCACCATGGACGCCACAATGTCGCTGGCGCCGGTGTTGGAAATATCGAAAGACTCCATCCGTCTGGGCGGCTGGGGCAGGTTCAGCATTTTTTGCAGGGCTTCCAGCGTATACGCCGTTTTTTCCTCGGCGGTGGTGGCCCGCCGGACCTCCTCCTGTGCGTTGCGGACCGCCATATCCGCCAGTGTGGACTTCTCTCCCCGCTGGGGCACATGGACCCAGACCTTATGCCCCGCCCGCTGGGTCAGGGCCTCGGACAGTTCCTCGCAGTCCCCCGTGTCCACGCAGAGCAAGATCTCATGGGGCAGAATGGCCCGCGGCAGATAATACTGGGCCGTGACCGCCGCCAGCAGCTCCGCCGCCGATTCCTCCATAGGCGCGGTCAGCAGTTCCGTCTCCCGGCCCACCAGATCGCCGTTTTCCATGTGAAGAACGGCATAGCCGCTCTTGCCCGCCCCCCGGAACACGCCCCACACGTCCGTATCGGCGCACAGTCCCGCGATGACGGTCTGCTTTTTGCTCAGGGCGCTGATGGCTTGGATACGGTCTCTCAGCTGGGCCGCCTGCTCAAACCGCAGGGCCTCCGCCTCCGCTTCCATCTCGGCGGTCATGTCCCGGAGGAGCTGCTTGGAGCGTCCCTCCAACAACTGGGCCGCCTGCTCCATCCGGCGGTCATATTCCGCCTCCGGCATCTCCGGGCGGCAGAACCCGTCGCACCGGCCCATGTGGAAATTCAGGCAGGGCCGCTCCGCGCCGATGTCCCGCGGAAACTGTCGGCGGCAGGTGGGCAGGCGCAAAGCCTGACATACCGCATCCACTGCCTGACGGGTCTCGTACCGCCCGCCAAAGGGACCGAAGTACTTCGCGCCGTCATTGGCGGGTCGATTCACCAGAGTGAATTTCGGATACCGCCCCCGGCTGAGGCGCACCAGCGGATAGCCCTTGTCATCCTTCAGCAGGATGTTGTACCGGGGCATATGCCGCTTGATGAGGGAGTTTTCCAGCACCAGCGCCTCAAATTCGCTGGTAACGAAGATCGTATCGAAATGATCTACCTGACTGACCATCTGCCGGGTCTTGACACTGTGGGCCGCGCTGTCCTGAAAATACTGGCTCACCCGGTTTTTCAGTTTTTTCGCCTTGCCCACATAGATGACCTTCCCGGTCTTGTCCATCATCAGATAGACGCCGGGCTGTAAGGGCAGATCGTTGGCCTTTTCCCGCAGCTCGTCCTTTGTCATGATTTCGCCTCCTATCCGGCCTAAGAACAAAAGAGCATCACTTTACAGTGATGCTCTTGTTTGGTGCGCGAGGCGGGACTTGAACCCGCACGTCCGTAACGGACACTAGAACCTGAATCTAGCGAGTCTGCCAATTCCACCACTCGCGCGCATAAGCAATCTTTCCGGAGAGAAAACTGGTGCGGCTGACGGGACTTGAACCCACACGTCGAATCGACACCAGCACCTCAAGCTGGCCTGTCTACCAGTTCCAGCACAGCCGCAAACAAATACCGCCTAAAAAAGACTGCTTGATTATTATAGCCATTCGTATCCATAATGTCAACCAGAATTTGCGGTTTTTCTAAAAAAATTTTCCGGGCGGCAAAGCCGCCCGGAAAACAGGGCCTCAAAGCTGGGACAAAACCTCGCCGATGGGGTCCGTAATGACCAGCCCCGCCGCCAAATCCCGCGCCACCGGGGATTTGTTGATGAGGGCCAGCCGGTCCCCACGGAAATAGTTGATAAGTCCCGCCGCAGGCCACACATTCAGGGAGGTGCCGCCCACGATCAGCAGATCCGCCTGCGCGATAGCGTTCACCGCGCCGTCGATGACCCGGTCATTCAGGGCCTCCTCATAGAGCACCACGTCCGGCTTGATGACGCCGCCGCAATCGCACCGGGGAACCCCTGTGGTGTGGAGGATGTGATCCAGATCGTAGAATTTTCCACATTTTTCGCAGTAATTCCTGTGTACGCTGCCGTGCAGCTCATAGACCTGTTTGCTGCCAGCGGCCTGATGAAGTCCGTCGATGTTCTGGGTCACCACTGCCAGCAGCTTCCCCTCCCGCTCCCATTCCGCCAGCTTTTTGTGGGCGGCGTTGGGCTTTGCGCCGGGGCAGAGCATTTTCGCCCGGTAAAAGCGGAAAAATTCTTCGGGATTGCTTTTATAAAACGTATGGCTTAAAATAGTCTCCGGAGGGTATTTCCACTCCTGATGGTACAAGCCGCCGGTGCTGCGGAAATCCGGGATCCCGGACTCCGTGGACACTCCGGCTCCGCCGAAAAAGACGATTTTCCGGGCCGCGTCGGTCCATTCCTTTAATGTTCTGACCGCATCCGTCATAAAAATACCCCTCCAGTCTGTATAATAAGGAAGTTATCTATGAACATTCAGATCTTCGGCTCCTCTAAATCCTTCGATACGAAGAAGGCGGAGCGCTGGTTCAAGGAGCGCCGCATCAAGTATCAGTATATCGACGTTCCCTCAAAGGGATTATCCCCCCGGGAGTACCAATCCGTCAAGCAGAAAGTTGGCTTTGAGGCGCTGGTGAATACAAAATGCCGGGCGTACGAGGAGCTTTACATGGCCTATATCACCCCGGACGCTCAAGAGGAAAAGCTGCTGGAATATCCGGAGCTGTTCAACACCCCCATCGTCCGCAACGGCAAGGAGGCCACTGTGGGCTACTGCCCGGACGTCTGGGCCAAATGGGAGTAAAATCTTCCCGGAGGGAGACACTGCTATGTGGGACAACACCCTGCCGAAAAACCGTTTTCTCCGCTTCTGTGTACTGATGGCCCATCGCTGCGGGCGGCATAATGTGGCCATGCAGAGCGCGGCGCTGGCCTTTTACCTGCTGTTCATGATCTTTCCCTTCCTCATTTTCATCAGCGCCCTGCTGGGTCTGCTGGATCTGAACATCACCGGCATGATGACCGTCCTCTCTGATTTTCTGCCGGAGGAAGTGGTGGACCTGCTCCGGATGTACTTCACTTACGTCACCGACAATCCCAGCCCCCAACTCATGGTATTCGGTCTGGTCTTTTCCATCTACTTCCCCATGCGGGCCACCAACTCTCTGATGGCCGCCGTGCGGACAGCCTACCATTTAGGCCCGCCCAAGGGCTTTATCACCCAATGGATCAAGGTGCTGCTCTATACCGTGACCCTCATTGTCACCATCGCCCTGACCCTGTCTCTGATGACCTTCGGAGAGCGGGCGCTGTGGTACACCGTGGAGCATTTTCACCTGCCGGAATTCCTGGCGAAGCTGTGGGTAACGCTGCGGTTCCCCGTAGCCGGGGCCGTCAGCTTTCTGGCACTGTTCCTGCTCTACGCCCTGGCCCAGGATACCATCCAACCCCTGAAAAATATCTGTCCCGGCGTTCTGTTCTCTCTGGCAGCGTGGATGGCGTTCAGCTGGCTCTATTCCTACTACGCCAACCACTTCTCCCACTACTCTGTGCTCTATGGCTCCATCGGCGCCGTCATTGTGGTGCTGATCTGGCTGAACCTCTCGGCATTCACATTGATTCTGGGTGCGGAGATGAACGGTGTGCTCATCAGTATGCGGAAGGACCGTCTGGAGCAGGACACCAATGTACCCAAGGCATAAATCGTCTGTCAAATCTCAGCCGCGGCCTCGCTGCGGGAAAGGAAGCTGTTTTATGGATACAAAATTGCAGGAATATGCAAAATTACTGATCGAAGTAGGCCTGAATGTTCAAAAGGGCCAGACCCTCATCATTTCATCGCCGGTGGAGTGCGCCTCCTTCGCCCGGCTGTGTGCTGACGCGGCCTATGACGCAGGCTGCCGGGAGGTCATCATGAACTGGAGCGATGACTACCTCAGCCGACAGAAGTTCCTCCGGGCGGACGCCTCCGTTTTCGATGACACGCCGGAGTGGCGCGAAAAGTTTTTCACCAGCTATGCGGAAATGGGAGCCGCCTATCTGGCCATTGCCGCCAGCGATCCGGAAACGCTGAAGGGCGTGGACCCCGACCGGCTGGTCCGGTCTCAGAAATCCGGTTCCGTGCTCCGCAAGACCTTTGACCGGCTCCAGATGAGCAACGGCTTCCCCTGGTGCATTGCCTCGGTGCCCATCCCCTCCTGGGCCGCCACCGTGTTTCCGGAGCTGCCGGAGGATCAGGCCATGGAAAAGCTGTGGGATGCCATTCTCCGCTCCGTCCGCATTCAGGGAGACGGCACCGCCGTTTCCGCCTGGCGTCAGCATCTGGACACCCTGGGCCACCGGAAAAAGCTGCTGAACGAGTACCACTTCAAATACCTGCACTACACCAATTCTCTGGGCACTGACCTCACCATCCAGCTGCCGGAGGACCATCTCTGGGCCGCCGGCAACTCCGTGATGAAAAACGGTGTGGAGTTCGTGGCCAACATGCCCACGGAGGAAATCTTCACCGCCCCTCTGAAAACCGGCATTAACGGCGTGGTCTATTCCGCCATGCCTCTGGTGGACAGCGGCAACATCATCGACAAGTTCTACTTCATCATCCGGGACGGCAAGATCGTGGAGGCTCACGCCGAAAAGGGTGAGGAATTCCTGAAAGCCGCCATCAGTGTGGACGAAGGCGCCAGCTACTTCGGAGAAGTGGCTCTGGTCCCCTATGACAGCCCCATTTCCAATCAGAAGATCCTGTTCTACAACACCCTGTTTGACGAAAACGCTTCCTGCCATCTGGCCTTCGGCGAGGCATATCCCGAGTGCATTGAAGGCGGCGAGTCCATGACCCGGGAGGAGGTGCAGGCCCACGGCCTGAACTATTCGCTGACCCATGTGGACTTCATGGTTGGCACCGCCGACCTCTCCATCGTGGGCACCACCCATGACGGCCGGGAGATCCCCGTCTTTATCAACGGAAACTTTGCCATCTGATGCGGCAGACCTAACAAGAAAGAGAGAATTATATGATCGCAAAACCGAAATTTGACGAATCCGTTTTTGTCTGCCCCGGTGCCGCCATCGTGGGGGACGTGACCCTGGGAAAGAATGTCAACGTGTGGTACAATGCCGTCCTCCGCGGAGATGACGGTGCCATCAAAGTGGGCGACAACACCAACGTTCAGGACTGCGCAGTGCTGCACGAGGAGACCACGGTCGGTTCCGGCTGCACCATCGGCCACGGGGCCATTGTCCACGGCTGCACCGTGGGCGACAACGTGCTCATCGGCATGGGCGCCACCGTTCTCAACGGCGCAAAGATCGGCGATAACTGCATCGTAGGCGCCGGGGCACTGGTCACCGGCAAAATGGACGCTCCCGCCGGCTCCATGATCCTGGGCAGCCCCGCCAAGGTGGTCCGTCCCCTGACGGAGGCCGAGATCGAGAGCAACCGGGAATCCGCCCGGGAATACTGTCATCAGGCAGACCGGTACCGCGAGGACTGATTTGCGCCAAAAATAGGGAAAACGCTGAAAGAAGCCCGGATTTTCACACTTCTTTCGGCGCTTTGCCGCTTGCAACCAAACCGCCGTGCGCATATACTTGCTCCGATATCAAACGATTACTTCTCAAGCAAGGAGCTATTTATATGACATTGCAGTTTTCACCTCAAACCCGACGGGTCTTTCACCTCTCGCTGCCCATCTTCGCAGAGCTTCTCTTGCAGCTTCTGGTGGGCAATATGGACCAATTCATGATCTCCCACTTCGGCTCCGCCGCCGTGGCCGCCATCGGCAACGGCAATCAGGTGATGAACGTGGTCATCATCGTGCTCACCACCATGAGCACCGCCGCCACCATTCTCCTGACCCAGCACATCGGCGCAGGCCGGGTCGGTGAGGAATGCAGCGAGATCGTCACCGTGGCCGTTACGGTCAGCGCCGTATTCAGCTTTCTGGTGGGCCTGTTCTTGCTTTTAGAGCCGGAATTGGTCTTTCAGCTCCTGCGGACGCCGGAGGACGCCTTTGACGGTGCCTGCCTTTACACCCGCATCGTAGGCGGTACGGTACTGCTTCAGGGGCTGTATATCCAGCTCTGCGCCGTTCTGCGGAGCTACACCCTGCTGAAAGAGGTGGTGGTGCTCTCCGTTTCCATGAACCTTCTGAATGTGGCAGGCAACGCCATTTTGATCAACGGCTTCTTCGGCTTCCCGCAAATGGGCGTGGCTGGCGCCGCCGTATCCACCGTGATCTCCAAGGCTGTGGGCCTGACGCTGGCCTGCATCACTCTGAAACGCAAATGCACCGTCCGTTTTTCCCTGCAATATCTGCACCCCTTCCCCGCAAAGACCTTCCGCGCCCTGCTGGGCATCGCCCTGCCCTCCGGTACGGAGGCCCTGTCCTACAACGTGTCCCAAACCTTCATCCTCCGCTTCATCAATCTGATGGGTGCGGCGGTGGTCAGCGCCAAGGTCTATGGCAGTATGCTGGCCAACGTGGCCTATGTGTACTCCATCGCCGTGGGGCAGGCCACCCAGATCATTCTGGGCTACATGATCGGCGGCCGGAAGCTGGACGAGGTCAGCGGCCGTGTCTGGTCCACCATCCGCATCGCGCTGGCTGCCTCCGAGCTGCTGACACTGCTGATCCTCATTTTCTGCGATCCTATTTACAGTATCTTCACCGATGATCCTGTGATCCACGCGCTGGGCCGGCAGATCCTTTATGTGGAGTTCGGTCTTGAGATCGGGCGGTCCATCAATATCGTCATGACCCGCTGCCTCACCACCGCCGGCGACGTCTGGTACCCTGTGGGCGTGGGCATTTTCAGCATGTGGATCGTGGCCGTAGGCGGAAGCTGGCTGCTGGGACACGCGCTGAACTGGGGTCTTGTGGGCATCTGGATCGCCATGGCCTGCGACGAATGTCTCCGGGGCGCGCTGTTTACGATCCGTTTCCGGAGCGGCAAGTGGAAGGAAACCCGGCTGGTGTCTGATTCAACGAAAGGAACCTGACATATGGAATTCAACAAGCAGACCGTGAAAGCCCTGTTGGGCGTTGTCTGCGGCGGCATTGCCTTCGCCGCGGCGCTGCTGCATCTGGATGTGGTGGCAGGTGCCGCCGGGTGGCTGCTGGGCATTTTGTCCCCGCTGCTGCTGGGCTGTGCCATCGCCTTTATTCTCAATGTCCCCATGCGGGCGCTGGAGCGCTGCCTGTTTCCCCATGCAAAAAAGGCCAATAAGCTCCGCCGCCCGCTGGCGCTGCTGCTCACCGTTGCGGCAGTATCCGCAGTGCTGGCGCTGGCGGGAATGGTGATCGTCCCCGGCGTGAGGGACGCTGTCACCTCCATCGCGGCGCAGGTACCGGAAGCCTTTGAGCGCTTGCAGGAAAGCGCCGCCCGCTTTCAGGAATACCTGCCCCTTCTGGCAAACCAGATCGAAGGGCTGTCTATCGACTGGGCCGGTCTTTCTCAGAAGGCCGTGGGGCTGGTCCAGAACTGGGGCAAGGGCCTTCTGATCTCCGGCGGCGGACTGGTCAGCGGCATCGTCAGCGGCGTCACCACCTTTTTCATCGGCCTGATCTTTTCTCTGTACATCCTGCTGCAAAAGGAAAAACTGGCCCGGCAGGGCCGTCAGCTTTGCTACGCCTTTCTGCCGGAAGCCGCCGCGGATCAGCTTCTGAATATTCTGCGGCTCAGTGAGCGAACCTTTTCCAGCTTTCTCTCCGGTCAATGTCTGGAGGCCGTGATCCTTGGCACCATGTTTTTTGTATCCATGACCCTGCTCCATTTCCCCTACGCGCTGCTGGTGGGCGTTTTGATCGCACTGACCGCTCTGATCCCCATTGTAGGGGCGTTCATCGGCTGCGCCGTGGGTGCGCTTTTGATGCTGGTGAACGATCCCTGGCAGGCGCTGTGGTTCATTGTCCTATTTCTGGTGCTCCAACAGATCGAGGGCAACCTCATCTATCCCCATGTGGTGGGCTCTTCCGTGGGACTGCCCTCCATCTGGGTGCTGGCAGCCGTGACGGTGGGCGGCAGTCTCATGGGCATTCTGGGAATGCTGGTGTTTATTCCCCTGTGCAGCGTACTGTACGCCCTGCTGCGGCAGCTCACGGTCCATCGGCTGAAGCAGCGGCGCGTCCCCGCCGAAAAGTGGCGGGAACCGCCCAAGAAATAAGAAAGCAGTTCCATATAACCGGCAAAAAAGCCAAGCCGCGAATGCGGCTTGGCTTTTTTGCGGTTTTGCGGAACATAGCCGGATACCGTGCACGAGGGGGCACCATCGTTCCGTCTGACGATTCAGATTCGTCAATTTCCCTCATCTATGATTGCTTTCCACTGGCGATACTCCGGGGTTTCATCCCACTCCAGCGCCCTATCTATATAGAACTCTGCAAGCTCAAAAGACGCAGGCGGCGTCAATGCGATAAAAAGATAATACGCCATCAAAAACGCGCAGTAGGCAGCGGTTTTCATGCGTTCTTCTCCTTGAAACCTATGCAGTGACGCCTCCAAAACAAAGAACAGATTGAGCCGGTCTACTTCACTTGCGTCCGCATAAAAGCAATTCAGGTCATCCTGCGTGAGCCCCAATAAGACGTTCTCCTCAAAATACGGATGTCCGAAATCGATCGTTATCTTCACAGAATTCGCCTCCACGGGGCCGTTCCGCCAGCTTTCCCGCTATTTCAACTGGTCCAGCGTGAGAGAAAAGCTGGGCATGAAGGTCTCCAGAAAATACGTCACCTCCGGCAGCTCGTATTCCTCCAGCGCCGCGCGGGTCTGGGCGGCGGCGTCCCGGAACTCGCTGTTCCCGGCCTTCAATTCCTCCACGCATTTGATGTAGGCGGACAGCTTGTCCGCCGCCTTCACCAGCCGCTCCGTCTCCGGGTCCGTCACCGTGAGGATGGGGGCGTACACCGGCTGAAATTCCTCCGGCAGCATATGCAGCAGCTTTTCCTCCGCCACCGCTTCCACCTCCTTGTAGGCTTTGCGGATGGCGGGGTTGTCATACTTGATGGGCGTGGGCATATCGCCGGTCAGAATCTCGCTGGCGTCATGATACAGCGCCGCCACCGCCACCGCTCCGGCGTCCGCATGGCCGCCGAATTTTTCGTTGCGGATCACCGCTAGGGCGTGGGCCAGCACCGCCACCTGATGGCTGTGCTCCTGCACGTTTTCCAGGGCTGTGTTCCGCATCAGCGCCCAGCGCTGGATGAAGCGCATCCGGGAGAGATAGGCGAAAAAGTGACTGCCGATCCTCATGTTTCTGCCTCCTGTTCCACGATTTCTCCCAACAGGGCCTCGCCGTCCACATCGATGATCCGCACATTTTTCAGCGCATTATGCAATTCCGCACCGTCCACCAAAACTTCCATATAGTTCGGGGCGTGGCCGAAGAATTTCCCGTTTTTCGGCTGCTCAAACAGCACCGGATACGTCCGGCCCACGCAGCCCTCCAAATAGCTCCGGTGCATTTCCTCCGCCACCGCCGCCGCCCGGCGGGCCCGCTCCTCCTTGACAGCCTTGGGTACCTGTTCCATCTTGGCGGCCGGGGTGCCGGGACGGATGGAGTAGGGGAAAATGTGCATCTGGGCAAAGCGGCACTTCCGGATGAAGTCTAAGGTCTGAGCGAACTCCTCCTCCGTTTCCTCCGGGAAGCCGGTGATGAGGTCCGTGGTAACGGCGGGGCGGTCAAACCAGCGGTTCAGCAGTTCCACGGATTCCAGATACCGGGCGGTGTCGTACTTCCGGTTCATCCGCTTCAAGGTGGCATCGCACCCGCTCTGCATAGACAGGTGGAACTGGGGGCACAGGTTCGGCAGAGCCGCTGCCCTCTCCGCAAAACAGTCCATCAAGGGCGACCTGCGGGACATCAACCGCAAGCGGATTCTGGATAAATTCCAAGACAAGGAAAACGACTGCATCACCTGCACCGTTACACAGGTCGAAAAGGGCGGTGCGGCAACACTAATGTATGACAAAACAGAAATCTATCTGTTCCACAACGAACAGATTCCGGGCGAAGACCTCAAAGAGGGACAGAGCATTATGGTCTATGTCACCAACATCGCCAACAAGCAGAAGAAGCCAATTATTAAAATCTCCCGTGTCCGCAAGGAACTGGTCAAGCGGATGTTTGAACTCGAAGTGCCGGAAATCTATGATGGCGTCGTAGAAATCAAAGCCATCTCCAGAGAAGCTGGTGCAAGAACGAAGATCGCTGTTTGGTCAAATGATGCAAATGTTGACCCAGTGAGTGCCTGTATCGGCCCGAAGCATGCCCGAATTGATGCCGTTGTCAAGTCGCTGAGCGGCGAAAAAATCGACATCATTCCATACAGCGAAAATCCGGAAGAATTTATTGCAAGAGCTCTTGCTCCGGCAACGGTGGAAAGCGTTACCATCATCAATCCGGAAGAACGGCTGTGCGGCGTGCTCGTACCAGCAAATCAGCTCTCCCTTGCCATCGGCAACCGGGGACAGAATGCCAAGCTGGCTGCCAAGCTGACTGGCTATAAGATTGACATCAAGGCTGCAACTCCAGAAAACGAAGCTCTGATTGCAGAAAAGGTGGAAGAAGCAAAGGCTGAACTCGCTGCAAAGGCAGAGGCAGAAGCTAAGGCAAAGGCAGAAGAAGAAGCCGCTCAGCAGGCTCAGGCAGAACAGGATGCCGAACAGGCTCAGGATGCTGCAAGCTGGGAAGAAAACTGGCAGGTACAGAATGCCGATGCAGAGGAAGATGACCTGCTGCTGAGCGATGACGATACAACGGCTGCCATTGAATCCGCCATTGATGCACCAGCAGAAACCCCGGAAACAACGGAGGCATAACACCGCATGAAAAAGAAAAAAGAAGTCCTGCGTGCCTGCATGGGCTGCGGCGAACGAAAGCCAAAACAGGAACTCATCCGAATCGTGCGAACCCCGGATGGCAATTTCGTCATTGACGAAACCGGAAAAACCCCGGGAAGAGGGGCTTATCTCTGCAAGAATAAAGCCTGCCTCGAAAAAGCAAAGAAAACCCGCAAGGTGGAACGCTCTTTTGTACAGATGTTTCCGCCGGAAACCTATAAGGAGATGGAAGATGCCCTTACCAGAAAAGTGCAGGAACTTACTGACGATCTGCCGGAAAGCCGGTAAACTCGAAGCCGGCTTTGCACGGGCGAAAGATGCCATCCAGGGCGGCTATGCAGCCTGCATTCTGCTCACCGCAGACCTTTCCGAAAAAAGCCGGAAAGAAGTGCTGTATTTCGCCGAAAAACAACACGTCCCAGTCGTACAGACGGACTGGGAAATGGCAGAAGTCCGGCTGCTGTTCGGACAGCGTGCTGGCATCCTGACCATCTGTGAAGCCGGATTCGCCCAGCGGATTCAGGCTCTATTACAGACCGAATCGTCCTCCAGCAATGGATGACGCATACCATTCTTTTTGAAACCCTGTCCCAACCGACAGGAACACGCGGAAAGGAGAGTTGCCGATGACGACAAAAAAGCAGAAATTGAGCGACGTTGCAAAGACACTCCAGATGACCCCGAATGACCTGATTGCCCTGTTTTCTGAACTGCAAAACGGAACAGAAAAAAAGAGCAGCAGCACCCTGACG
>OGML01001537.1_pt1 | contig 19288 bp, 16 predicted proteins | sample 1572951 | NCBI WGS metagenome assembly OGML01 (sample SAMEA2581883, study PRJEB24529) | metagenome | biome: Human gut stool | place: China | collected 2011 | reverse complement strand
TCGAGTAAGTAACGGTCATGCGTCACAGCCACAACAGTGCCCGGGAAGCGGTGCAGATACTGCTCAAGCCACTCCACGCTTTCCGCGTCGAGATGGTTCGTCGGTTCGTCGAGAAGCAGCATCTCGGGCTGCGACAGCAGCAGGCGGCAGAGCGCCACACGGCGCTTTTCACCGCCAGACAGGTTTTCAATCTTGGCATCCCAGGGCGGAAGACGCAGAGCGTCAGCGGCGATTTCCATCTGCGTCTCAGCATTCGTGCCGGCAGCGGAAATGATGGCCTCAAGCTCAGCCTGTTCGGCGGCGAGCTTATCAAAGTCCGCATCCGGTTCAGCGTACTCGGCGTACACCTCCTCGAGGCGCTTCTGGGCATTGATCACATCACCCATGCCTTCTTCCACAGCCTGACGGACCGTGAATTCAGGATTGATCTGAGGTTCCTGGGGAAGGTAGCCGATCTTCAGCCCCTTCATCGGGACGGCTTCGCCCTCAATATCCTTATCGACGCCCGCCATGATCTTAAGCAGCGTCGACTTGCCGGCACCGTTCAGACCAAGGACACCGATCTTCGCACCCGGGAAGAATGAGAGGGAAATATCCTTAAGAATCTGCTTCTTAGGGGGGACGATCTTACCAACCCTGTTCAGGGAAAAGACATACTGAGGCATGTGTGGTGGCTATGGATAAATCTAATAAAAACAATATTGTAACCGTAAACCCGGCAGAACCGCCGGGAACGGGCGCTTTTTTCATGCGGATCTGTTACTTGCGTTTTCCAAAGTAACCGCGGATCCGCCAGAGCTTGCGGAGCTTCGTGCCCCGTTCAAAACGGGCAATGCGCTCCGGCCCCATGGCTTCGGGGTGAAACTCATTCCATTTTTTAAGGACACCGCTCATGTCGATATCCTCAAGGACTTTTCGCAGTCCTTTCGGAAGTCCGACTGTACAGACGCCTGCCTGAAAGTCGATCAGACCGGGTTTTCCGTTTGACAGAACAACCCAGTTGCCGGTTCCGCGCGCATCGAGATGCACAATCCCGGCCTGATGAATGCGGGTCATCAGGTCTTCCATTTCTTTCAGGAACTCAACCGTCATCGTCGACCTGGGCGACTTCGAGAGGGAAGTACCCGGAAGATACTGAATCGCGATAGCGGCAGCATCCAGCCGGAATCCTCGGCTGGGCACACCCTCGATACCCGCAAGCCGGCGTACAGCTCGAAGTTCGCGCCAGAAGAGTATGGGGGCAAGGATCTTCCTTACCCACCACGGGCGGGTGGAAAAATCCTTCACCGTCCACTCTTCACCGCGGTAGCGGAACCGATAGACACACGCGTTGGCCATGCGGCCCTCGCGCAGCAGCGTTCTGCTTCCCGACTCAAAATCCTCGCGGGTGAAAACCCGTCCGGATGAAGCCAGTCCCGGCATCAGACTGATCAGAGGCCGACCAGTCCGCTGCCATTGCCGCCCTGCGCGGGAGGCACCTGGAAGCCTTCGGAACCCGGGGTAACGATGCGGTGGGCCGCCTGTTCACGGAGATCCTCAAGCTTCTTCAGCGTATCCTCAACGCCCTGCTTGGCAGCCGCGCCGTAACCCTTCACGGCTTCGGCAAGCGTCTCAGCGGGGATCTCGAAGTTGATCGGAAGAGCGCCCATATGGGTCATGATCTGGGCTTCGCCGACAAAAATCATCTTGCGGGATTCGTCGCGGGTGCCGTCATCCTTCACCGGGGTCATCACGCGGATCGTGCCGATCTTTCTGTCCGAGACAATCTTTTCCTCAAACAGATTGCCGGCATCCATTTCCGTATTGAGACCATTCAGATCTGCCATCTTTGCTTCCTTATCGAATTCGAATAAATTGCATAAAAACATACGCCCCGGCTGACCGGGGCTGCAGCGGGCTTTATTATCCCACATACAGGGGCGGATTCCGCCCCCTTTTGCTGTCTCACCGATAGACGAGAACAGGAACAGAGGCTTCCGTGAGAACCTTCCGGGCCACACTGCCGAGGAGCACTGCCGAAAGACCGCTTCTGCCGTGGCTCGCGATCACAATGAGATCGCACTTCCGTTCATTGCAGAACTGCACAATGCCGTCAGCGGGATTCGAGCCATTGACGGCAACGGTCTCCGCCTTGATGCCCTCCGCGTCAACCGCTTTCCGGGCGCTTTCCAGTCTTTCCTCGGTTTCCGCTTTGACCCGATCCTTGTACTGCTCAAAGCTCTCAGGACGGTAGGCCGTCACGTTGGAGTAGGAATAGGGTTCCTCAACCGTCACGACGATCAATTCAGCCTTCAGCTGTCCGGCAAGCTGCGCCGCACCCCGAACGCCTTTCAGTGCGAGTTCCGAACCGTCCGTCGTCACCAGAATCTTATTGAACATAACCTTCCGTCCTTTTCTGCCATAGCCGGCAGTTACTCTTCCGAAGTCTCCGACCCCGCATGGTTCGCGCGGGCGGCAAACTCATTCAGTACCAGGGAGGCCAGCCTCAGACCAAACGACGCTGTAACGGTCATCACGGTACCCATGCCGGAACCCGGCGGGAGACGCGCGATGTCTTCCGCGGACAGCCGGCGGACGGGCTCCGTCGAATACACTGCCGGGATATTGAACCGCTGCGACTTGCCCTTGGGACTGCCCTGCGGGAAACCGTACTTCGCGCGGAGTTCACGACGCAGAGCGCCAATCAGCGGATCCGCCTTAACGGCCGCAATGTCTGCCACGTGAATCTTCCCCGGATCACAGCGTCCGGCGCCGCCGCCGCTTGTCAGAGTGAAGATGCCATTCTTGTGACCCCAGGCGATCAGAGCCGCTTTCGCCTTCAGCGTATCGATGGCATCAATCAGGGCATCTGAGGTTCCCAGCTGCGCATCCATGGTGTCAGGCTCAAGCACCTCTGTGATGACCTTCACTTCACAGTCTGGATTGATCAGCTTGACGCGCTCTCCCATCAGCTCAGCTTTCCAGCGGCCGTAGTTCCCCTGAATCGCGTGACACTGACGGTTCGTATTGCTCTCTTCACTCACGTCTCCGTCCACGAGCGTGAGTTTCCCGACGCCGGCACGGGCGAGCGATTCCACAGCCCATGAGCCGACACCACCCATGCCAACAATCGTCACATGGAGACGCGTGAAAGCCTGGGCGGCCGTAGGCCCATAAACGCGCTCGATCCCGCCGAAGCGCCGTTTATCTGTAGTTGTTCCCATAATTACCCTTTTCTTTGATGCGGATTCTATTTTTATGTGATGGAAGTATGACTGTAGCGCAAATCGTGTTTTTTGCGCTAAAGTGATACTAAAGCTTGAGCCTATGGTTTCTCGGGTCTCAAGCGGTTTCGTCCTATTTGATGCCGAGATTCGATCAATCAGCTCATCTATGACAGTAATTTTAAGGGGGTTTCGCTATGAAGATCCTGCTACCTATCGACGGCAGTGAATACAGCAAAAATGCCATTGATTTTGTCGCATCCCGGACTACGGTTTTGGGCAACAATCCGACGATTGAGCTGCTGAACATTCAGGTTCCGCTGCCTGCCCGCGCCAGCCGCCTCGTAGGACGCGAAGCGCTTGACCGCTACTACGAAGAGGAAGCCGACAAGGTTTTCACTTCTGCCCGCAAGGTTCTGAAGCGCGACAACATTACGGTGACCGAGGCCTATCGGATCGGCGCTCCGGATGAAATGATCGCCCAGGAAGCCGACAAGCTTCCCGCCGACCTGATCGTCATGGGTTCCCGCGGTCTTACCGCGCTGAAGGGACTCATCATGGGTTCCGTCACGACCGGTGTGCTCGCCCGCACGAAGTGCCCGGTGCTCCTGCTCCGCGGCAAGGAAGCGCCGCTCACGGACGCTCTCCGCGTCGGTATCGCTGTTGACGGTTCCAAGTACGGCATGGCTGCTGTCAATCACGTGCTGAAGGCAATCGACTTCTTCGGCAAGGGCGCTCAGTTCTATCTGATCAACGTTGTGAATGACTACGCCGGCGCTGTGATGCCTGATATGGCCGGCATGGCGCTCCCCGCCCTCTCCGAGAGCGAAGTGCTTGAGCTGCAGAAGAAGGAATTCGCAGAAACGGTCGATCCGCTTCGTCCGCTTTTCGAGAAGGCCGGCCTTAAGCCGACTGAAGTCTGCCTCGTCGGCAATCCGAGCGACGAAATCGCCGCCTTCGCGAAGAAGAACAAGCTTGATCTGATCGTAATGGGCTCCCACGGCTACACCCGCTTCAAGTCTGCCGTTATGGGCTCCACCGCGACTCATATCGCAGCTGAAGGCAATGTGCCGCTCCTCATCATCCGCGCCGCGGATGACGAGTCTGCTCCGAAAGCCTGATTCAGCCTGTGCAGATCCGCTTTTCTGCGGATCTGCCTCCTGAACAAAATGGCCGCCTTTTACAGGCGGCCATTTTTTATCCGAAACGCGTCACGCTCAGACTCAGAACGGAATGTCATCCCCATCGAACGAGGAATCAACATCCGGAGCAGACGGCTGCTGGGGCTTCGGCGCCGGAGCAGTCGGCGCGGCAGCGCGCGGCGCTCGCTGCGGGGACTCAAACTCGTCAGAAGCATCCGACGAACCGGCAGATCCGGTCGGACGGGCGCCAAGCTGCAGAGACTCACAGACGACTTCCGTCGAATAGCGTTCGATACCGTCCTTACCCGTGTACTTGCGGGTTCTCAGGCGGCCTTCAATATAAGCCTCGGACCCCTTGCGGAGATACTGCTGGGCAATTTCAGCCTGACGGCCAAAGACCACCACGTTGTGCCACTCCGTATCTTCTTTGCGGTTGCCGTCACGATCCTTGTAGCGGCGGGACGTTGCGAGCGCGAGGTGGCAGATTGCGGTGCCGCCTTCAGACGCGTAGCGGGTTTCGGGATCCCGACCCAGCCTGCCGAGAAGAATAACTTTATTTACAGAAGCCATAGCCTAGTTCGTCTCTTTAATTGAAATTGCGGAACTGAAAAAATTCCGCTCGTCGATGAAATGCTTCGAATCGCCCGGAAGACGATCCCTGATGAATGATTATAAGTGGTGATTTTTTTCTTCAGGACTTATTTTCCCGCAGGCTGCGTCAATCCCTGGCGGACCGGGCTTTCGCACTTCCGGATGCCGTCGGACGGGTTAAGCGCCGGGGATTTAGTTCTACAATGCAGGTCACATCTGATTAACTTTTTGATTTAACTCTCCCGGATAAGCTCCGTCAGAGAAAAAGCCTCCTCTCCTTATGCTTCAGAGATTCCCCCGGCTGACGGGAAAAAAGCGTCCTGTGAATCATCTTTCGGAAGAAACCCGGATCCAGATCCGTGAGTCTCAGAAACTCGGTGCTCTGGGACAGCTCGCCTTTGTGCTGCAGGCCCTGGTAATCGGTGCCATCTCTGGGTTCGTGATCGGTATCTTCAGAATGGCTTTCACCGTGCTGAATGGTCTCGGGACGAACTGGGTTGTGGAGGAATTTCAGAAGGGGGCGGAAGGATTCCTCTTCATCGCGGCCGCGCTTATCTTCTGCTGCCTGCTCTCGGGGTTCCTGCTGAAAATCGAACCTATGATCAGCGGAAGCGGCATCCCTCAGGTAGAGCTTGCCCAGATCGGGAAATTTCCGCCGATGAACTGGCTTCGTGTGCTCATCACCAAGTTTGTCGGCACACTCACTGCTCTGGCGGCGGGACTCTCTGTGGGGCGTGAAGGCCCCTGTGTCCAGATGGGAGCCGCGGTCGGGGTCGGCGTCGGTACATTTTTCTACGGAAAACATGCTCAGACGATGCACCGCTATCTGACAGGCGGTGCCGTGTCCGGCATGACATCCGCTTTCTCATCCCCCATCGCCGGCATTCTGTTCGCCGTGGAAGACATGAAGGTGATTCTGGATCGGCGAATGCTTGCGTTCCTCGCGATCACCGCGATGAGTGCCTGGTTCATGGTGAAGCACATCCTGGGGCTTCCGCTGGTATTCCCTTTTGTCGGCCTTGAGCCTCTCGGCTTTCTCCAGCTCTGGGTGCTCCTGCCTGTCTGTATTCTCAGCGGCGTTCTCGGAACGGTGTACTGCTGGATTCTGGTCTCGATCACCTGCTTTGAAGACCGCCTCCCGTGGCCTTCCCGCTGGGTGAGGCTCGCCGTGCCGTTCGTGATGGTGGCACTGCTGCTGCTCTTCTATCCAACCGTTCTGACGGGGTTCGGCCCCATGCCGACACAGATGGAGCAGCTCAGGCTTTCTATCGACTTTCTGCTTCTGCTCTTCCTTGTGAAAGCGTTCTTCTCCTGCTTCAGCTTTGCCTCCGGTATCGCCGGCGGCATTCTGATGCCGATTCTCACCGCAGGCGCAATCCTCGGCTGCCTCCTCTCCTCCATCGGGCAATCGGCCGGCATACTCCTCAGCTCACAGTCCGGCACCATTATGATTCTCTGCATGGCCTGCTTCTTTTCTGCTGTCGTCCGGTCGCCTCTGACTTCTGCCGCACTGCTGACCGAAATGACGGGAGACTGGACGCTGCTTCCCGTAACCCTTGTCGCCTCCATCGCCGGCAATCTGATTGCCCGCTATATGGGAGCTGACCCCGTGTACGAAAGCCTGAAGGCCCGAATTCTGAGACAGAGAGAACATGCGGACCCGGCTGCGGCTGCCGAGGCGCACTGAATGATCAAGGGGGGACTGCCGTGGAGAAGATCATCATCAGGGGAGCGAAGACTCACAACCTGAAGAACGTGAACGCTGAGCTTCCCCGGAATCAGCTGGTCGTCATCACCGGTCCCTCGGGCTCCGGAAAAAGCTCGCTCGCTTTCGATACGCTTTATGCCGAGGGCCAGAGGCGTTACCTCGAAGGTCTCTCCCCCTACGCCCGTCAGTTTCTCAATATCCGCAATAAACCGGATGTCGACAGCATTGAGGGACTCTCTCCCGCGATCGCTATCGATCAGAAAAACCGCTCCGACAATCCCCGTTCCACGGTTGGCTCTTCCACCGAAATTCTCGATTACCTGCGGCTTCTCTACTCCCGGGTCGGAACGCCTTACTGCCCCGACCACCACCTGCCGCTGGAAGCGACACCGGTGTCCGTCATTGCGGAACGGCTTCTTGCCTGGCCTGAGGAAACACCGGTTATTCTTCTGTCCCCCATTCCGGCAGACCTCCGCGCGAATCCTAAGCAGCTCCTCGCGGATCTCGCGCGTCAGGGGTTCCTTCGGGTCAGAATCGGGAGTGACATTGTTGAAACCGAAGAGGCGTCGCCTGATGCGCTCGCGGATCTCAGTCTCCGAGCTGATATTGTGGTTGACCGGTTGAAACTGAGAAAGTCTTCCCGCGGGCGTCTGACAGAAAGTCTTGATCTCGCGTCAAGGCTTTCCGGAGGCCGTGTTTCAGCAATGAATCACAGAACCCGGGAAGAAACCGCGTTTTCAACCAATTTCAGCTGCCCGCTCTGTGACTTTTCTCTGAAAAAGCTCGAGCCCGGACTTTTCTCTCCTCAGACCGCCCGGGGCCGATGCCCAACCTGCGGCGGAACAGGAACAGTTCCCGCGGTTTCAATTGAAAGCATTATTCATCCTGAGCTTTCACTTCGGGCCGGCGCGATTCCAAATTGGGGAGAGAATTCGCCGAAGCATTTTGCTCTGCTCGAAGCGGCAGCAAACCGGGCGTCCGTGTCGCTTGATACCCCTTGGGAAGAGCTGTCAGGAAAAGACCGGCAATTCATGCTTCAGGGAGACCCTGACCAACCAGAATTCCCCGGCATCGAATCCCTGATCACCGAAGAAGCCGAGACTCTTTCGAAAGCGGACCGCGAGAAGCTTCTCGGCCCGCTCCTCAAGGAGAAAACGTGCCCCGACTGCAAGGGTGAAAAACTGAGCCGGGAAGCACGGAATGTGTTTCTTACGTCCGAAGGTAAACTCTTCAGCTATCCCTCGCTCCTCCGGATGCCGATTTCAGAACTCGAACCGCTGCTCGGATCGCTTGAGCTCGGGGAAACAGCACGGGCGGTCGCCGACCGGATTCTGCCCCCGATTCTTGATCGCCTTCGCTATCTCAACTCGGTCGGTCTCGCTTACCTCACACTCGACCGTCCGGTCACAACGCTTTCGGGCGGCGAATCGCAGCGCATCCGCCTCGCGTGCGAACTGAGCTCCGGTCTTTCAGGCGTTATGTATGTGCTCGATGAACCCTCCACAGGGCTTCATCCGGCTGATAACGAGAAGCTTCTCGACTCTCTGAAAAGGCTGCGTGACGCCGGAAACTCCGTGATTGTGGTTGAGCATGATGAGGACACGATCCGGAGCGCGGATTACCTGATCGACATGGGGCCGGGGTCCGGAGAATCCGGGGGCGAGGTCATCGCCTCCGGCTCTCTGAAAGAAATTCTGAAAGACCCGAAGTCGGTCACCGGAACTTACCTCAGTCACCCGGAAACCACGGTTCAGCGGAACCGCTCACGGCGGATCGGCAAAAAGCTCCTGATCAAAGGGGCCCGGGGACATAACCTGAAAAATGTCTCCGCCTCTATCCCGGTTGGCTGTCTCACTGTGGTCAGCGGAGTTTCGGGGTCCGGCAAGTCCTCTCTCATCAATGGCACGCTGTACCCCGCGCTCGCCGCGAAGCTCTACCGGGCTTCAGCCTCGCCGCTTCCGGTCGACGCGATCGAAGGACTGGAACACCTCGATAAAGTGATCTGCATTGATCAGCAGCCGCTTGGGCGCACATCCCGCTCAAACCCTGCCACCTACATGGGAATCTTCCAGGGTATCCGTGAAATCTTTGCCGGCACCGCTCTGGCGCTTGAACGGGGCTATGGGGCGGATCGTTTCAGCTTCAACGTCAAGGGCGGCCGGTGCGAAGCCTGTCAGGGCGAAGGCATTCTGAAGATCGGACTCCAGTTCCTGCCCGATATGCAGGTTCCATGCGACGTCTGCGGCGGCACACGGTATAACCAGGAAACGCTTGAAGTCCGCTATCAGGGGAAAAATATCGCGGAGATCCTCGACCTCAGTGTCGATCAGGCCATTCCGGTCTTCGCTAATCTCCCGGCCATTCTGCGGAAACTGGAGGCGCTCGAGGCTGTGGGACTGGGATATATCCGCCTCGGCCAGTCCTCGCAGACCTTCTCGGGAGGCGAGGCTCAGCGGGTAAAAATCGCAGTTGAACTTGCCAAAACGGATACCGGCCGCACTCTCTATCTGCTGGATGAGCCGACTTCCGGGCTGCACTTCAGGGAGATTTCGCAGCTCATTGCCCTGCTCCAGAAAATCTGCGATGCCGGAAACACCGTTGTCGTGATTGAGCACGACATGAATGTGGTCGCGAGCGCTGACTGGGTGATCGATATGGGACCCGGAGGCGAGGACGGCGGACGGATACTCTGCGAAGGCACGCCGGAAGACATTGCCGCCTGCCCCGAAAGCGTAACAGGCCGGTTCCTGCAGAAAAAAATAGCCTGATCTTTGGCTTACTATAGGAAATCGTCTTCTGAGTCATATCATCGGCCCCTCTTTGCGGGTGCCGGAGTGATGCTGAATGAAACCCTTTTTACTGATTATCTTTGCCGCGCTCCTGGCTTCCGGATCTGTGCCAGCCTCGGCGGATGAGCCCCCGGCTCACGTCATTACACCGCCTGAGAGCACTGCTCCCGCTGAGAGGCCGCTTCGGGTCGGCCTTGTCCTCTCGGGCGGCGGAGCCCGGGGATTCGCACACATCGGCGTGCTGAAAGTCCTTGAGGAGGCCGGCGTCAAGGTGAGCGTCATCACCGCAACCTCAATGGGATCCATGGTAGGCGGCGCCTACGCGGAAGGCTACACACCGGAAGAGATGGCGAACATCGTCAAAAACGTCAACTGGACGCAGATGTTCGCGGCAAAACCAAATCGGGCTGACCTCAACTGGCGGAGAAAGGAAGATAAGGAACAGGGACTTTCTGACACCGAGCTCGGCATAGGCCCCAAAGGGTTTGCCCTTCCTTACGGCATCGTCACCACACAGGAACTGGATCTCTTCCTCGCGAAGACGAACGAACCGGCCTCCATGATCAACGACCTCGCCAAACTTCCGATCCCGTTCGCCGCTTTCGCGACCGATCTGGAAACCGGCAAGGCGGTTGAGCTGCAGAAAAACATTTCGCTTTCGCGAGCCATGCGCGCCTCGATGTCTATCCCTGGCGTTTACGCGCCGGCCGAGTGGCAGGGGAAGCTGCTTGTGGACGGCGGTCTCGTGCAGAATCTCCCCGTGGATGCGGCCCGCGCCATGGGCGCAGACATCATCATTGCCGTCAACGTCGGCACGCCGCTTTCCCCGAGAAAGGACCTTGGAAGCATTGCCGGCGTGATGGGTCAGATGCTGAATATTCTCACCGAGCAGAACGTCCAGAAAAGCCTGAAGGAACTGCGGAAAGAAGACATCCTGATCACTCCTGATCTTTCCAAATACACGTCAGGCGACTTCACCAAATCGGCGGAAATCATGAAGGTCGGCGAGGATGCCGCCCGGAAGATTTTTGATCAGCTGAAGAAACTTGGTGTCCCGCAGAAGGAATTCGCGGCCTGGAACGCCAAGCGCCACGAACTGATCGAGACGGATAAACCTCACCAGCTCGCCGACATCCGGGTTGACGGTCTTAAAACCGTGAACCCGAAGAGTGTTCTCGCGGAAATCAAGATCCGGCCGGGGGACACTGTTACCACTTCCCAGGTCGAGGCCGCGGATAAGAAGATCTGGCAGGATGACGATTTTCTCTCGGTCCCCTACCGGTTTGAACCGGGACCTGACGGGATGGAAGTGCTGGTCTTTGAGCCGCAGGAAAAAACCTGGGGCTACTCTTCATTCCGGTTCGGAGGCCGCGTTCAGACGAACTTCGATGACGACAACAATTTCCAGTTCATGCTGCAGCACACCCTGGGCTGGCTGAACAGCTGGGGCGGAGAACTGAGGACCGAAGCGCAGATCGGTGAAAAGGTGTCGTTCTCAATGCAACTCTATCAGCCGATCGGAACAGCGAGTCCCTTCTATCTGCTCCCCAGGATCTACGCGAATAAGGAGAGCTACGACCTCTATAACGGCGACAACCGTTCTTCTTCCTGGCAGAACAAAACCGCGGCTGCGTCTCTGGAACTTGGCTATGAAATCGGCCGTCTTGGAACTATCAGTGCCGGCACCGGCTACTTCACGCTGAGGAACACCCGTACAGTCGGAAATGACAAACTGCCGGTTCCCAATCAGAGCAGCCTCGGCTCCTTCATCAATCTCAGTCTGGATCGGCTGGATAACGTCAATTTCCCGACGAAGGGCTACAAGCTGGATGCCACTGGCATGCACTTCTATCACGACATGGGAACGAGCCGCAGCCGGGACACGTTTGACGCATCCGGTACGGCGGTGAAGACATTCGGCCCCTGGACCGTCAATGCGTCTCTGAAAGGAGGCCGTTCGTCACTGGAAGGCGTCTTCAAACTGGGCGGTGCCTTCAATCTGTCGGGCTCAGGATACGGACGGTACTCCGGGGATCGGATGCAGTTCGGTCGCCTCATGGTGTACCGGAGCCTCAGCTCCAAGCTGATGCAGATCGGAGCGCCTGTCTGGGCGGGTGTCTCGCTTGAGGCCGGCAAGGTCTATAACAGCAGCGGAAGCCAGAATTCCGGCTGGAAGCAGGCTTACGGCCTCTTCCTAGGAGCTGATACCTGGATCGGCCCGATTTACCTCGTCGTCGGCAAGACATCAGGCGGATCAAAAGCGATCTACTTCGCCTGGGGTCATATCCAGTAAGCGCTTCAGCGCAGAGCGTCCCGGTTTCTGAACCGGGGCGCTTTTTTCTTTCCAGACAACAAAAAAACCACAGACCGTAAGGTCTGTGGTTTTCGGAAACCTGGTGGCGAGTCAGGGACTCGAACCCCGGACACAAGGATTATGATTCCTCTGCTCTAACCAGCTGAGCTAACCCGCCATGAGAAGACGAATTATGCGGTATTTTTTTTACTTTGTCAAGGAATTCAGAAAAAATTTCTCTTACTTCTGCCAGAAATGGTTGACCGGACCGTGTCCGCTTCCCACTGACAGGCGATCCGCAGCCTGAATAGCGCCGCGCAGATAATCGTGCGCATCTGAAAACGCCTCCCACGCCGAACACCTCTGAGGTAGCAGTGCCGCGATAGCGGAGGAAAGCGCGCATCCCGTGCCGTGCGTATTCTCTGTTTTCACCCGGCTTGATTCGTAGCGGCGGACTTCCTTTCCGTCAAAGACGAGATCCACCATACGGTCTCCCGAGAGATGACCGCCCTTCAGATAGACCGTTGGGCCGCATCCCGCAAGATTCCAGAGTCTGCGGGCCGTATTCTCCATGCCGCCTTCGTCCGCCGGGGTTTCATCCCCAAGCAGAATCGCGGCTTCAGGCAGGTTCGGCGTAAACACGGTGCAGAGCGGGAGAAGTTTCCGAATCAGGACGCCTACCGCTTCTGGCTCAAGAAGCGGTGTTCCGCTGGTAGAAGCCAGAATAGTATCCAGGACGACATGTTTCACGGGGTGATCCCGAAGGATTCCCGCTGCCGCCTCAATAACCTCGCAATTACCCAGCATGCCGATTTTCACCGCGTCAATCCGGATATCGGAAAGCACGGATTCCATCTGAGCCGAAACAAAGTCTCCGCTCATGATCCGGCCCCCGCTTACGCCCCGCGTATTCTGAACAGTGAGCGCCGTCACCGCGCCGCAGGCATAGCCGCCAAGCGCGCTGATCGTCTTGATATCGGCAAGAAGACCCGCCCCTCCGGACGGATCCACGCCGGCAAGACTCAGAATGTTGGGAACGATCCGAGCGGCTGTTTCTTCCATATCTTGTCCAGAACCGTCATGGTGCGTTCAGTCGCTCCGGTATAGGAAGAGGCAAACCGAACCGCGTTTTCCGATTTTTCCTTAAGAGCTTCAGCGCTGCCAAGCAGTTTGGCCGCCCGTTCAAGTCCCTCCCGGAAATCCATCACCTGCACGGCCGCTTTTTCCTCTATCGCCCGGGCCGCCACTTCAGAGAAATTAAAGGTGCTCGGACCGACAATCACGGGCACGCCGCTCGAACAGGGCTCAATCAGATTCTGGCAGCCGTAGTTGAGGAAGCTTCCCCCCATCAGAGCGATATCAGAGAGCGCGCAGTAGAAGGACATCTCCCCCATAGAGTCACCGAGGAGAATGTCAGTGTCAGGTGCAATTTCATCCGGGGACGCAAGCTCTGAGCGGCTCTGGATCCGGTAATCCGAATTCAGGAAAAGCTGCCGGACAGAAGCAAATCGCTGAGGATGACGGGGCACCACGAGAAAGAGCGGATTCCCCTGAAAGAGCGCCTTTCCCCCCTTCTGAAGCGCCTCAAGAAAAAGGGCCTCTTCTCCCTCACGAGAACTCGCAAAAAGCACCACCGGGCGTCCGATCGCAGCCTTCCATTCCCGGGCCTTTTTCTGCTGACCGGCATCCGGCTGAATATCAAACTTGATACTGCCCACAACCTGAATCCGCTCCGCCCCGAGTTCTTTGAACCGGACGGCATCGGGCCTGGACTGAGCCAGAATCACGGCAAACTGTTTCACCGCTGGAATCATCAGTCTGGGGACGCGAAGCGCCTGATCAAGACTTTTCTGAGACTCACGGGCATTGGCGAGCACCATGGGAACTCCCCACTTTCTGGCCTCAGCCATCATGGTCGGCCAGATTTCTGTCTCCATGACAATTCCAATGGATGGCTTTGTTTCGCGGAAAAAAGATTCCATCGCTCCCGGAATGTCATAAGGGAGGTAGCACTGGGAGATACGGTCGGGAGCCAGCGCCACAATGCGTTTCCCCGCATCTCTTCCCGTCGGGGTCATATGCGTCAGGAGAAAATCCGCTTCCGGCCACCGCTTCAGGCACTCGGCAATCAGGGGCTTAGCGGCATTCGTTTCACCGACACTCACCGCATGAACCCAGACCCGGGGGCACCCCTTGGGCGGCGGATATTCAGAGAACCCGAACCTCTCACCCCAGAAATTCCGATAAGCAGGCTGGCGGCGGCTCCGGTAAAGGAGATACCCCATCGCGGCGGGCACCGCTGCCCGGGTGAGGAGCCGATAGCCCTTCATTCCAATCTTCACTTGAGAAATCCCCCGCACTGCTGCATGACGTCATCCACTGTCGGCATCTGTCCAGGGCCGCCAAGGTTCACATATTCGGCATCTCCGACAATCGGCACTTTTTCAAGCGATGTCTGAACGAAAATTCCGATCGTCGGACGGCCAAGCGCCGCTCCGAGGTGTGAAATCCCGGTGTCCACACCGACGACAATCGAGGCGTCCGCCAGCACAGAAGCAATATCGGCAAGCGGAAGTCGCGGGGCGACAATACATCCCGGCGCCTGTTTTGCGATCCGTTCAACCCGCTGCTTCTCCTCGTCATTTCCCCAGAACAGCACACTTGAAAGCCCATGCTCTGAAAGCTGCCGGGCTACTTCAATCCAGTTTTCCTCGGGCCAGAGTTTGCGCGCCTGGCTGGTATTCACAGCAAGCGCCGCGTATGCCCCGGGAAGCGGCATCGGATTCGGGCGGAAGGTCTTCAGTCCGAACCGGGGACGCCCCTCCGCTTTATAGCCAAGAGCAACCGCCGCAAGAGCTCGGTACCGGTGCACCGCGCCCATCGTTTCCTCAAGCGGGAACCGCATCCCGGAGGAATAGAAGAGCGCTGCCGGCCACTCTCTCACACAGCCAAAAGAGAACCCAGCTGCTTTCGGGGCATGCGCCCAATGCGTTACCAGCCCCGTACGGGCGAGCCCCTGGAGGTCGATCACAATGTCGTAGCGGGCATCGCACAGCCGGCGCTTGACCGCACCGGCCTCATGCCAGGTTTCTGCTGCGGTCGGATGTTTCTGCCAGCGGCGGAATGCCGTCTGAATGATGTCGCCTACAAAAGGTGAGAGTCTCGGTATATCCCGGAAACTCTCCTCCGCCACCCAGTCGATCACAGCATCAGGAAAATGCTGTGCGATATCGAATGCGACCGGCAGAGCGTGGACGACATCCCCCATGGACGAGGACTTAATGATCAGAATCTTCATTGGTTCACGCTCCGGTTTCTCAGATACCAACTGCCATTATTCCGCGGAGAAAGGCAGCTTGATCGACGGATCGAGTTTCTTCAGAGCTGCGCCGAACACCTGCTCAATTCGCTTCAGAGCCTCAGGCGTATCGCCTTCCAGACGGATCACAAGCACAGGGGTCGTATTCGACGCGCGGGCGAGAGCAAAACCGTCCGGCCACTCAACGCGGAGACCATCAATCCGGATCTCGTCAGTGGCGTCATCAAAATGCACTTCCTTCTGGAGGCGCTCGACAAACTTCTTATTCTCGCCCTCAGCCATCGGCACCTGAAGCTCAGGCGTATTGACGGCCGTCGGAAGGCTGCTGAGGAGAGCCGTCGGATCATCCGTACGGGACAGAATCTCCACCATGCGGAGGCCGGCGTAGAGGCCGTCATCAAACCCCGGCCAGCGTCCGTCATTAAAGAAGATATGCCCGCTCATTTCGCCGGCGAACGGCGCATTGGTTTCCGCAAGCTTCGCCTTGACGAAAGAGTGGCCCGTGCAGCTGATGGTCGGGATGCCTCCATGGCTCTTCACCCAGTCAACCAGCTTTCTCGTGCACTTCACGTCATAGATAATCCGGCTGCCGGGCTTCTTCTCCAGGATATCCGCGGCGAAGAGCATCATCTGGCGGTCGGGATAAATAATCTCACCCTTGCGGCTCACCACCCCAAGGCGGTCGCCGTCACCGTCAAACGCCAGACCCACCTCCGCGTCAGACGACTTCAGCCTCTCAATCAGCTGCTCAAGATTCTTCGGCTTCGAAGGATCCGGATGATGATTGGGGAAGTGACCGTCCACTTCCGTGAAAAGACCTTCCACTTTGCAGCCCGCCGCGCGGTAAAGACGCATGGCAAGCGGTCCCGTCACGCCGTTACCGGAATCGAGCAGCACGCTCACCGGGCGCTCGAGATGAATATCACGGGTAACGGTTTCGAAGTACGGCGTTTCAGCGTCCTTCACTTCCACCTTGCCGGGCTTCGAAGCAATGCTCCACTCCTCAGACTCCACACGGCGGCGGATATCCTGAATCATGGGGCCGAAAAGCGTCTTCCCGCCCAGCATCAGCTTGAGGCCGTTGTCACGGCTGGGGTTATGGCTGCCCGTCACGGAGACACCCGAACCGGATCCGAAGTACTTCGTTGCAAAGTAGAGCACAGGAGTCGGCACCATGCCGATGTCATAAACATCAGCCCCTGCCGCCGCGATGCCCCGGATAAGCGCACCCTTCAGCTCAGGGCCGGAAAGCCGGCCGTCGCGTCCAACGCAGACCGGCCCCACACCGCTTTCCACCGCCATGGATCCGAGAACCCGTCCGATCTTTTCAACCACATCGGCGGTCAGATTCTCACCTGCCACTCCGCGAATGTCATACGCCTTAAAAATACTGGGATCGATCACCTGCATTGAAACCTTCTCCTGAAGTCACGTGTTCAGGCGAGAGTTTAGCGCCAAGGACAGACTCCCCGGCAAAAATGACCCCGCCCACACCTCAGCCTCTGATACGTAAAATCACGTATACCATACAAGCTGTCAGATTTCTTTTATTAGCGGAGGTTCCCTTGACAGAACTTCTTCACGATCGGCGGCTCCTCGTAGTCGGGGACGCCATGCTGGATCAATACTGGTTTGGCGATGCGAACCGCATTTCCCCTGAGGCCCCCGTGCCCGTCGTACGCATCACACGCCGCGAGGAACGTCTCGGCGGCGCCGCGAACGTTGCCCGTAACATCGCCGCCATGGGAGCCGGTGTTTCTCTCCTCACGGTGCTTGGAGACGATGAATCCGGAAAGCACCTCGAGGCGCTCCTGCATCACTCTTCGATCCGGCCGCTCCTCCACTTCGACCCGAAGCTGGAAACGACCGTGAAGCTGAGAATCGTCGCCCGGCAGCAGCAGATGCTGCGGGCTGACTTCGAGAGTATGCCGCAGGAGGAAGTTCTGCTTGCGCACCTGGACACTTTCCGTCGGGAAATCGCGTCGCATGACGCCGTGATTCTTTCCGATTACGGCAAGGGCGGTCTCTCGCATATCAAAAAGATGATTCAGATCGCGAGAGATGCCGGAAAAACCATTCTTATCGACCCGAAGGGCTCGGACTACGACCGCTACAAGGGGGCTTCCATCATCACCCCGCGGAACTCGCTGAAGTCACCGGGCTCTGGAAGTCCGAGGAAGATCTCACGGAAAAGGCGCAGAACCTGCGTGAGCATCTGGAGCTTCAGGCCCTCCTTCTCACGAGGAGTGAGGAAGGCATGACGCTTTATACTTCTGAAGGCAAATTTTCGGTTCCCGCCGAGGCCCGCGAAGTGTACGACGTCTCGGGTGCAGGCGACACGGTTATTGCCGTTCTCGCCACCATGATCTCTGCCGGCATTCCCATCAAGAAGTGCGTTGAAATCGCGAACCGCGCAGGCGGCATCGTTGTGGGCAAGCTCGGCACGGCCACCGTTTCCTTCGAAGAACTGTTTCCTTCTGGAGTCATTGAATGAGCATTATCGTTACGGGCGCTGCCGGCTTCATCGGCTGCAACAACACCATTGCACTGAATAAGCGCGGATACACCGACATTCTCGCGGTCGACAATCTGACCAAGGCGGACAAGTTCCTGAACCTTTCTGAATGCCAGATCTCCGACTACATGGATAAGCACGACTTCATCGATCTCGTGCGTCAGGGGAAAATGCCCCGTCCGGAAGCGGTCTTCCATCAGGGCGCCTGCTCCGACACGATGGCGACCGACGGCCGCTACGTGATGGATAACAACTACCGCTACACGCTTGAGCTCTATCACTGGTGCCAGCGGGAAAAGGTGCCTTTCATTTACGCGTCTTCCGCTGCCACTTACGGCGCGAGCACCACGTTTGTTGAAGATGTGAAGTATGAAGGCCCGCTCAACTGCTACGGTTACTCGAAGTATCTGTTCGACCAGGTGCTGCGCCGGGATATGGCCCGCGGCGCTGTCGTCTCTCCGGTGACCGGCTTCCGCTACTTCAACGTCTACGGTCCGCATGAGCAGCATAAGGGCCGCATGGCTTCCGTCGCTTTCCACCAGTACTTCCAGTTCCGCAAGGAAGGCAAGGTGAAGCTGTTTGAGGGCTGCCTCGGGTATAGCAACGGCGAACAGCGCCGCGACTTTGTTTACGTCGGCGACGTCATTGACACGATCCTGGGTTTCTTCGATCACCCGGTGACCGGCATTTTCAACCTCGGCACGGGCCGATCCCAGCCGTTCAACGACATCTCGCTCACCGTGGTGAACACGCTGCTCGCGGAAGAGAAGAAGATCACGAAGCCGCTCACCCTCGAAGAAGCCGTGTCTCAGGGCTACATCGAATACATTCCGTTCCCCGAAGCGTTGAAAGGCAAGTATCAGGCCTTCACGCAGGCTGATCTGACCAACCTGCGCGGCGCGGGATGCAAGACGACCTTCAAGACTGTCGAGGAAGGCACCGCCCTCTACATGAAGGATCTTCTTGCCCGCTACCCGAACCCGTAATATGGATTCCCATATCAGAGCCGCGTTTCTTGATCGCGATGGCGTCATCAACATCGACAGCGGCTACGTCTGCCGCCGGGACGAATTCGTGTTCGTTCCCGGGGCAGTTGAAGCCTGCCGGATTCTCTCCCGCGCAGGCTTTAAGCTTTTTGTGGTGACCAATCAGTCCGGGATCGGACGCGGCTATTACACCGAAGAAGACTTTCTCAGGCTCACCTCCTGGATGCAGAACGAAATGGCGTCTGACGGTGCCCCGATCGAAAAGGTCTACTTCTGCCCGCATCACCCCGATGCCAAAATCGAGCGCTATCGCAGAGTCTGCCGCTGCCGCAAGCCGCAGCCCGGCATGATCCTTGACGCTATCGGGGAATTCGGGATCGATCCCGCCCGGAGCGTCATCTTCGGCGACAGCCCCCGGGACATGGAGGCCGGCGCGGCAGCCGGAGTCCGGGAGAGGATTCTTCTCGGCACCGATGGAAAAGCGATTCCTTCCGCCTCCGCTGACTCGACAGCCGTTTTCAATAATCTTCTGAGCGCGGTCACCAGTCCCTGGTTCCGCAGCTTCTGCACGGATATCTGACTCATGAGCGAACATCTCCCGATTCCTGACTTCACCCGCAAAATCGTCTCCTTCGAGGATCTGAGGGAACGCGCGTCAGAGCTTCCTCATCCGATCGTCATGACTAACGGCGTCTTCGACATTCTTCATCGCGGACACGTCACGTATCTCGCGCAGGCGGCC
>OGML01001510.1_pt1 | contig 19530 bp, 18 predicted proteins | sample 1572951 | NCBI WGS metagenome assembly OGML01 (sample SAMEA2581883, study PRJEB24529) | metagenome | biome: Human gut stool | place: China | collected 2011 | reverse complement strand
CTATTGAGAAACCGAGAACAACTCTCGTAGAGAGAGTCGTTATAGAAGGAATCTTAGTTGCCGGTAAATCCGTTGGACGTATTTAAAAGTAGTTGCAGCTACATACGGACAGCATTTTTGCAGAAATGTATACGGAAGATAGGCATTTGATTCTGAACTATCTACTGAAAAGTAGCAAACAAACAATGGTCAAAAGACCACATATTAAGGAGGAGGGTTTTCCATGAAAAAGAAAATCGTTAGCACATTATTATGCACAGCAATGCTCGTAACCATGATGGCAGGATGCGGCGGCAGCAATGCAGCAAACACCAGCACAAACAGTGGCAGCAACGCAGCAGATACGAAGAGTGATGCAGCAGCAACCACAGATGAAGCCGCTCCGGCAACAGAAGCAGCAAGCGCAGATACAAGTTCAGATGCAAGTGCTTCTGATGAAGGAAAAGTACTTAACATCTACTGCTGGAATGAAGAGTTCAAGAGCCGTCTGACAGATCATTATCCAGGATATACAGAGGTGGATGCAACCACAGGTACGATCGGTGATGTAACTGTAAAATGGAACATTACACCAAATGATGACAATGCATATCAGAACAATCTGGATGCAACCTTATTAAAACAGGCAGATGCAGCAGCAGACGATAAGATCGATATCTTCTTGGTAGAAGCCGATTATGCATTGAAATATGTTGATACAGATTACACAATGGCAGTTACAGATCTTGGAATTACCGATGCTGATCTTTCCAAACAGTACCAGTACACCAAAGATGTTGTTACAGATTCCAACGGTGTATTAAAAGGTCTTTCCTGGCAGGGCTGCCCTGGCGTATTATTCTATAACAGAGATGCAGCAAAAGAAGTATTAGGTTCTGATGATCCTGCTGAAGTTCAGAATTACGTAAAAGACTGGGATACATTTAATGATACAGCAAAGAAAATGAAAGATGCAGGTTACACAATCACATCTTCCGCAAACGATACTTACCGTGTATACTCCAACAACGTTACTTCAAAATGGGTTGTTGACGGCAAGATCAATATTGATGACAACATTATGAAATGGGTTGATGATTCCAAAGAGCTTGTAGATGCAGGTGAGACAGGAACATACGAACTGTGGAGTGATGACTGGAAGAAAGGTTTCTATCCGGAAGGAAATGTATTCTGCTACTTTGGACCTGCATGGTTAGTAAACTTCTCAATGGCAGCAGATACAGAAGGCAGTATCGGTTACAACGGTGGCTGGGGTGCAACCGAAGGACCGCAGGGCTTCTTCTGGGGCGGTACATGGATCTGTGCAGCAGCAGGAACTGATAACCAGAGCCTTGTAAAAGATATCATGCTTCAGATGACAACCAATGATGACGTTATGAAAGAGATCATCGAGAAAGATGATGACTTCGTAAACAATCAGGATGTAATCACTGAGATGGCAGACAGCTCCTACTCAAGCAAGATCTTAGGCGGACAGAATCCACTTGGCATTTACAGCTCAGGTGTTTCCAAACTTGATTTAAGCAATCTTTCTTCTTATGATCAGGGATGTAACGAAGAGTTCCAGAATGCAATGAAGAACTACTTCGAGGGAACAGCTACTAAGGAAGAAGCATTAGATCTGTTCTACAAAGCAGTTGTAGAGAAATATCCGGAGTTAACATACTAAGCAGACGAACGGTATAAAAAATGATCAGATGCCGCGCCTGCCGGACCGTAAGGGAGGCGGGCGCGGCTCATTTTATATCCAAATTTGTGTAAAAACTGTAAGCGCAGAGCTGACAGCAGACTTACACAGGATAAGAGTGAGGGATGCTGTGAGCTCTGTGAACGAAAATCATGCACTCTGGAAAAGGAGGTCAGGTTGTTATGAAAAAAAGCAGTGGAAAGGTAGTAAAGTACAATAAATGGGGATATATCTTTTTGATTCCTTTTATTGTAGTATATGTTGTTTTTCAGCTGATTCCATTGATCAGCACTATTTATAACAGTTTCTTCGAAAACTATATGTCAGGACTGACACAGGTCGGACCGAATTTTGTCGGACTTGCAAACTATAAAAAGCTTTTCTCGGATGGAGATATCTGGATTTATACCAAAAATACTCTGTTATTGTGGATCATGTGCTTCGTACCGCAGATTATTTTATCGCTTGTACTTGGGGCATGGTTTTCAGATGTGCGTCTCAGATTAAAAGGAACACGTTTCTTTAAAACGGTCGTATATCTTCCAAACCTGATCATGGCATCCGCATTTTCCATGTTGTTCTTTACCTTGTTCTCCGATGGAGGACCGATCAACTCAATGCTGATGCAGATCGGATTTATTGATACACCATATAAATTTTTATCAAATGCGGGAAGTGCAAGAGGACTGATCGCACTGATGAACTGCCTGATGTGGTTTGGTAATACAACGATCCTTCTGATGGCTGGTATGATGGGTATCGATACTTCTTTATTTGAGGCAGCAGAAGTCGATGGAGCAACTTCTTCCCAGGTATTCTGGCAGATCACGTTACCACTGTTACGTCCGATCCTTGTATATGTGGTCATCACATCTCTGATCGGTGGTTTACAGTTATTCGATGTTCCACAGATCTTAACCAATGGAACCGGTGATCCGATGCGTTCTACTATGACACTGATCATGTTCTTAAATAAACATCTCTACAGTAAGAACTATGGTATGGCTGGTGCATTGTCAGTTATTCTGTTTATCATTACAGGTATTTTAAGTCTGATCGTATTTAAGATTACCGGCAATGATAAGAGGAAGGGGTGAAGATCATGAATGAAAATCGTAATTTGAAAAAAGGCGTAGGTATTCATGCAAGAAGATTTATTGCATATGTTGTATTGGCGATTGTTTCTGTTTTGTGTTTATTCTGGTTTTATGTATTATTTATCAATGCAACCAGATCAAATGGTGAGATGCAGTCCGGTTTTACACTGGTTCCAAGCAGTCATTTGTGGGAAAACTGGAAGAACTTAAGAAATGGAACGCTTCCAGTTTGGAACGGTATGTTCAACAGTCTGATCGTTTCTTCACTCAGTGCAATACTCAGTGTATATTTTTCAACGATGACAGCTTATGCGATCCATGCATATGATTTCAAACTGAAAAAATATATTTATCCGTTTATTTTGATGATCATGATGATCCCGACACAGGTAACTGCACTTGGATTTATCAAACTTGTATCTGGTATGCATTTAGAGGATTCCTTTATTCCTCTGATCGTGCCGACAATCGCAGCTCCGGTTACATTTTTCTATATGAAACAGTACATGGAAAGTACACTGCCGTTGTCACTGGTTGAGGCAGCGCGCATTGATGGATCTGGGGAGTTCCGTACATTTAACTCTATCGTAATGCCATTAATGAAGCCGGCGATCGCCGTACAGATGATCTTTACTTTTGTAAGCAGTTGGAATAATTACTTCACACCGGCATTGATCCTGCACGACGATAAGAAAAAGACACTGCCTATCTTAATCGCACAGCTGCGTGCTGCTGACTGGCTCAAATTCGATATGGGGCAGGTATATGTAATGATCGCATTCTCTATTTTCCCGGTTATTATTGTATATCTGTTTTTATCAAAACATATCGTACAGGGTGTCGCACTTGGTAGTGTAAAGGGTTAACAAGTCTGTTCAAAAATTTGTAAAAAATTGCTGTACTATAAAAAATGAGACTGCCAGACAGGTGGTCTCATTTTTGATTAAAAATCTTTGACGATGTCACTGGTAAACAGGGCGGTTGTGTGCTATACTATTATTTATAATTGGTAGAAAAAAGATCGGATGTGTTGGGGTACAACAGGTGCAGCTGAAATCGGACAGGCTGACCATTTGCAAAGTACACATAGAAATGGAGAGGAATATGACGGAGACAGGATTATGGATTTTTCTGATTTGTTTACTTTTAGTAGTGCTCATAGCAACTGTGGTTGCAGTAGTGTCAGCAGTATCAGGCGCTGCGGCAGCGATCGTGGATGATGAGGAATCAGAGGAAGAATAGGAATACAGCCGGTATGGATGGAGATCGTCGCCATTTATTATTATGTTCACGATCCCGCTTGCATTTACGGGAGGAGTCTTTGCTGCAAGGAAGAGATCTAAAAAAACAGTTGACAAACCATGCGTCCCCTCGTATGATAAAAACAGCAAAAAAACAAAGGTTGTGAGAAAGAAGAGTACACATAAACTCTTTGCAGAGAGGGAAGTTCACCGGCTGAAAGACATCCCAGAGAAAGATATGTGGAAGGTAGCTTTTGAACCGGAATACTGAGAAAGTATAGCTGTATGACAGAACATAAGAACAGGCATTGCAGATATGCACAGGTATTCACGACTCATCCACGTTACAGGATGACCGGTCAGGCATGGACTGGCTGGATATGAGCACCAACAAAGGTGGTACCGCGAGCATATTCGCCCTTTGTATTCCGTATGGGATACAAAGGGCTTTTTTGATTCATAGGAAATTCGTCCTATGAATCAAAAAGCCCTCCGGGCGGGATGCGCATCTCGCAGAGAAGAAGTTAGCTGTAAACAGCACCGCCCGAGCGCGAAAGAGTCGCAAGCAACTCTTTGTTCATTAATCAAAAAGGAGAACAGATTATGTGTCAGAATTGCAGTAAAGAATTAGCAAAGACCTACGATCCAAAAAGCATTGAAGACCGTTTATACAAAAAATGGGAAGATAACGGCTATTTCCACGCCGAGGCAGACCGCAGTAAAAAGCCGTTTACCATTGTAATGCCGCCGCCAAATATCACAGGACAGCTTCACATGGGACATGCACTTGACAACACCATGCAGGATATTTTAACACGTTATAAGAGAATGCAGGGTTATAATGCACTGTGGCAGCCTGGTACAGACCATGCTTCCATTGCAACTGAGGTTAAGGTAATCGAGAACCTCAAAAAACAGGGCATTGACAAACGTGATCTCGGAAGAGAAGGTTTCCTTGAAAAATGCTGGGAGTGGCGTGATGAGTACGGCAGCCGCATTATCAACCAGTTAAAGAAAATGGGATCTTCCGCTGACTGGGAGAGAGAGCGTTTTACGATGGACAAAGGCTGCTCTGAGGCAGTGCTTGAGGTATTCGTAAAATTATATGAAAAAGGACTGATCTACAAAGGTTCCCGTATCGTTAACTGGTGTCCGGTATGTAAGACATCTATCTCGGATGCTGAGGTAGAACATGAGGAGCAGGACGGATTTTTCTGGCACATCAACTATCCGGTTGTCGGTGAAGAAGGCAGATTTGTCGAGATCGCAACAACAAGACCGGAGACATTGTTTGGTGATACCGCAGTTGCAGTCAACCCGGATGATGACCGATACAAAGATATTGTTGGAAAAATGTTAAAACTTCCGATGACAGACCGCGAGATCCCGGTGATCGCTGATGCGTATGTTGATAAAGAGTTCGGAACCGGATGCGTAAAGATCACACCGGCACATGACCCGAATGACTTTGAGGTCGGAAAACGCCACAACTTAGAAGAAATCACGGTTATCAATGATGATGCAACGATGAATCATTATGCCGGAAAATATGAGGGCATGGATCGCTATGAGTGCAGAAAAGCATTAGTGGAAGATCTTGAGAAACAGGGACTTCTTGTAAAAGTAGAGCCACATTCCCATAATGTAGGAACCCATGACCGCTGTGGCACAACCGTAGAGCCGATGGTAAAACAGCAGTGGTTTGTAAAGATGGATGAGCTGATCAAACCTGCTGTTGAGGCAGTAAAAAATGGAGATATCCAGTTACTTCCAAAACGTATGGAGAAAACATATTTTAACTGGACAGACAATATCCGTGACTGGTGTATTTCCAGACAGCTCTGGTGGGGACATCGTATTCCGGCTTATTACTGCCCGGACTGTGGTGAGATGGTCGTAGCAAAGACTGCGCCGGAAAAATGTCCGAAATGCGGCTGTGACCATATGGAGCAGGATCCGGATACCTTAGATACCTGGTTTTCATCCGCACTCTGGCCGTTCTCCACATTAGGCTGGCCGGAAAAGACAGAAGACTTAGATTACTTCTATCCGACAGACGTACTTGTAACCGGATACGATATCATTTTCTTCTGGGTTATCCGTATGATCTTCTCAGGTTATGAGCAGATGGGAAAAGCACCGTTCCATACCGTATTATTCCACGGACTGGTTCGTGATTCCCAGGGACGTAAGATGAGTAAATCTTTAGGAAACGGTATCGATCCGCTGGAAGTTATCGACAAATACGGTGCAGATGCGCTTCGTCTGACACTGATCACCGGAAATGCACCTGGAAATGACATGCGTTTCTACTGGGAGCGTGTTGAGGCATCCAGAAACTTTGCAAATAAAGTGTGGAATGCATCCCGTTTCATTATGATGAACCTTGAGGGAAGTGAGATCAAAACCCCATCACTTGACGAGTTAAAACCGGCAGATAAATGGATCTTATCCAAAGTAAACACACTTGCAAAAGATGTGACAGAAAATATGGATAAGTACGAGATGGGAATCGCGGTACAGAAAGTTTACGATTTCATCTGGGATGAGTTCTGTGACTGGTACATCGAGATCACAAAGACACGTACTTATAATAAAGAAAATGATCCTGCATCTGCAAATGCAGCATTCTGGACGTTAAAGACCGTATTGACAGAGGCATTAAAACTGCTTCATCCGTTCATGCCGTTTATCACAGAAGAGATTTTCTGTACACTGCATCCGGAAGAAGATACGATCATGCTTGCAAAATGGCCGGAGTACCGTGCTGACTGGAATTTCCCGGCAGAGGAAGAAATGTTAGAGCACTGTAAGGATCTGGTAAAAGGTGTCCGTAATTTGCGCACAGAGATGGATGTTCCGCCATCAAGAAAAGCAAAAATCTTTATTGTTGCTGAAGATGCCGCTTTGCGTGATTCCTTTGAACTGACCAAAGAGGCTTATGCAAACCTTGCCGGCGCAAGTGAGGTCATGGTGCAGCAGGATAAGACAGGCATTGGGGAGGACGCTGTATCTGTTGTGATCCCCGGTGCTACACTGTATCTGCCACTGGAAGATCTGGTTGATTTTGAAAAGGAAAAAGAACGTCTGTTAAAAGAACAGGCACGTTTAGAGAAAGAACTTGCACGTTCTAAGGGAATGCTTTCCAATGAAAAATTCTTAAGCAAAGCACCGGAAGCAAAAGTGCAGGAGGAAAAAGATAAACTTGCCGGATATGAGCAGATGATGGCACAGGTCAAAGAACGTTTGGCACAGATGTCAAAATAATTGCAAGATAATGAGCGCAAGAATGGCGAATTGGATTATGTGCTGATTTTGTACATGATATAAGTAAAAAGGAGCTATGCATGACAGGTTTCATCCTTACCGGCGAGTCGGAAAGGAGCCTGCCTGTCATAGCTCTTTTTAGTAAAATAGCACCAAAAAACAAACATTTTGTTAAAGAATTTACTTGAAAAAGCATAAAAGTACTAGTATTATATAAGATAAGGAATATTCTACGTTACTATATATATATATATACATACATGAGAAAGAATTGGGGAGCACGCCTATGGTAACAGAGGAAAGGCCAATCGTACAGATAACGGCGGATGGCATGGAAGCTTATATTATGCTTGTAACGCCGGACGATGGGGGAGAATATACAGTTGAATCATTGCAGAAAGCACTGGATGAGAGAGGTGTCAAGTACGGAATAGATGAATCAGCGTTGAAAGAGCTGGCTGATGAAAAAAAATATGGACTGGAGACATTAATAGCACGGGGCACAGAGGCGGTAGATGGAAAAGACGGTTATTATGTTTATAATTTTAACTGCAACTTTGATAAAAAACCGTTGATAAAACCGGATGGAACCGTGGATTACTGGTCTGTAAAGTCGATAGAGTCTGTGGTGCAGGATCAGGTGATCGCGGAGTACCATCCTTGTGTGGAGGGAACAGACGGCAAGACAGTCACTGGAAAGCCGATACCTGCAAAGCGGGGAAGAGAACAGCTTCCACTGAAAGGAAAAGGATTTGAACGCAGGGATGATAATACCTATGTTGCGCTGATGAGTGGTAAGATCGAGACACAGAATGACAGGGTTGTGATCCTTCCGGTACATGAATTGTCCGGCAATGCAGATCTTTCCAGTGGCAACATTGATTTTCATGGTGATGTTGTGATCCACGGAAGCGTGGAAAGCGGCGTTATAGTAAAAGCAAGCGGTACGATCACAGTGGATGGAATCGTCGAGGCATGCACGTTAGAGGCAGGGAAAGATATTATTTTAAGGAGTGGAATGCTCGGTGGAAATAAGGCATCAGTAAAGACAAAAGGCAGTATTACCGCAAAGTTTTTTGAATTTACCCGTATTGAATGTGCAGGCGATATTCGTGCAGATGTGTTGATGGATTGTCAGGTACAGTGCTTTGGAAAGATCATCATGAATGGAAAACGCGGAGGCATCATCGGTGGACTTACACATGGAGTGCGTGGAATCGAGGTTACGACATTAGGGAACGATGCCGAGAAGAAGACCGTTATTATGACTGGTGCAAGTCCGGAGGAATATGCAAAGCTCAAACAGTTAGAGAAGACGATTCAGGAGCTGAGTCAGGGATTAGTGCAGATCGATGAGGGACTGCGAAAGTTTGAAGAACTCGAAAAAGCTCGTGGAGTCAGCTATAAAGATGATCCGAGAAGAGTAACACTGCTCCGTGTCAAGATCCGTGATACTGCAACGTTAGCAAACAGCAAAGAAGAGGCAAAACGGATTCGTAATCTGATCGAGAGTGCGAGCGGTGCATGTGTTACCGTTTTGCGGGAGACTTATCCGGGAGTGGTGATCCAGATCGAGGATACCAAGCTGCTTGTACAGAACAATGTAAAATCAGCGGAGTTTTACAAGCTGCAGGATAAGATCAAGACGAGAGAATGCTCATAAAACTGCTGTCGAATATGGCAGAAGTTTTACGAAAAACTTAATATAAATTTACTTGATTATTGTCACCACTATATTATAATATAGTGGTGATTCTTTTTGCCCCGAAATTGTGCAAAGGAGCGAAGAATATTAAAATAGATGTTGCCATAAAATTTGGCAGAAAAGGACTGGTCGATTATGATTAATTTTGAAGAAGAGTTAAAGAATTTTAAACCGAGCTTAGAGGTAGAAGAGGCAGAGCAGGCGATATATAATCATGAATTAACAGATATGACAGATGTTTTAAAAGAGATGATGCAGGAATTAAAGCATAATATGTAAGATATCTTTTGAAAAGTCAAATGTAAGTTCGTGAAGTGAGGGAAAGAATGAAGTGCTATAATTGTGGAGCAAAGCTTGGAAGGGAAAATATCTGCCCTGAATGTGGCGTAAATGTAAAAATATATAAAAAAATTGTCATGGCATCCAATGAATATTATAATGATGCACTGGCAAAGGCGGGGGTCCGTGATCTTTCAGGAGCAATTGAAAGTCTCAAAACAAGTCTGAAATTCAATAAATTAAATATAGATGCAAGAAATCTGCTTGGACTGGTCTATTTTGAGATGGGCGAAGTCGTGGAGGCGTTGACAGAGTGGGTGATCAGTAAGAACTATCAGCCGTCTGATAATGCTGCAAGCCGTTATCTGGATGAGATACAGAATAACAGGTCAAGGCTTGAGACGATCAATCAGACCATCAAAAAATACAATCAGGCATTATTATACTGCAGACAGGACAGCCGCGATCTGGCAATTATCCAGTTAAAAAAAGTATTGTCATTGAATCCGAAATTAGTCAGCGGGCATCAGCTTTTAGCACTGCTTTACATTCAGGAGGGCAAGTATGATCTCGCAAAGAAGTCTTTACGCAATGCAGGAAAGATCGATGCAAATAATACGATCACACTCCGTTATCTGAAAGAAGTGAATGCAGGATTAAAGGATAATACCTCCGGGAAAAAACCAAAAGAAGAACAGATTTCCTATCAGAGTGGCAATGAGACGATCATCCAGCCAAAGTATTTAAAAGATAATTCTGCGATAGGAACAATCCTTAATATGGTCATAGGAATCGCAATCGGTGCGGCAATTACTGGATTTCTGGTTGTGCCGGGTGTGCGCCGTCAGGTTCAGAATGATGCAAAAGCGCAGGTGCTTGATGCGAATAACACAGTTTCATCAAAGAATCAGGAAATCAGCACTCTGCAGAAACAGATCGACGATCTGACAAGTCAGATGACTGAGGTCAAGGACAGTGCAGAAGGATCGGAGAACAAGATCAGCACATATGATCAGCTGCTCTCTGCCTATGCATCTTATTCGGATGGTAATATTGAGGCGGCAGGGAATGCACTTGGCAATGTCAATGAGGAATATTTAAGTGACAGTGCTAAGAGTGTTTATGAGACGATCAATGCACAGGTCAATGCAGACTATTTAGAGTCCTTATATAATCAGGGATACAGCGATTATAACAGCCAGAAGTTTGAGGAGGCTGCCACAAGTTTACAGAAAGTTGTAGACATGGAAGAGACCTACAAAGATGGATATGCACTGTATTATCTGGCACAGGCATACCGCAAGAACAATGATCTTGAAACAGCAAAGATTTATTACCAGAAGATCGTAGAACTCTATCCTGGTACAGAGCGTGCAGCAAATGCACAGAATTATCTTAATATTGAGGAATAGGATATTTGGAATAAACAAAATTAAATATCAGCAATGCCATTATACAAAAGACGTCTGGATAATATCAGGCGTCTTTTTATTTCACAAAAAGGCATTTTATCAATGATATCACGAATCAGGGAACGCTGGGAAAGGAGTATTTATGGAAGAAAAATATCAATTAAAGGAAGGGTGTTTAACGATTCAGATGCCAAAAGAGCTTGATCATCATGAGGCGGGCAGACTTAAGCTGGAAGCAGATTATCTGATCGGGGCATACCATGTCAGACGGCTTGTATTTGATTTTCGGGAGACGGAGTTCATGGACAGTTCAGGGATCGGTGTGATCATTGGAAGGTGCAAGAGTATGGGATTTTCCGGTGGGGAAGTGATGGCGATGAATATGAACGAGCGTGTAAAAAAAATATTTATGGTGTCAGGACTGCAGAAGCTGATCCGGACGGATCTGGTCAGAAAAGAATGGGACATGCAGGATTAAAAAAGTGAAAATCAGAAAATGAAATGGAGAATCAATATGCAGACAGATCATAGTAATGAGAACGAAATGAAACTCGAATTTGATGCAAGGTCAGTAAATGAAGGGTTTGCAAGAATGGCAGTAGCTGCGTTTGTAGCGGAATTAGACCCGACACTGGATGAAATTTCAGATATTAAGACTGCTGTTTCGGAGGCGGTGACCAATGCGATTATCCACGGGTACGACAGTCCAAAGGAAAAGGTGGAAGTATCCTGTAAACTGTGTGGAAACTGCGCTGAGATCACGGTAAAGGATCATGGTCATGGAATTGAAAATGTACCAAAAGCCATGGAACCTTTTTTTACAACAAAACCGGAACTGGAGCGCTCCGGTATGGGATTTGCCTTTATGGAAGCCTTTATGGATGATGTGGAGGTACATTCGGCACCCGGAAAAGGGACTACAGTGATAATGAAAAAAAAGATCGGCGCAGGGATGGGCGTCTGATATGGAGCATTTTAAGGAACTGATGCAGCAGGCACATGAGGGGGATAAAAGTGCGAGGGATGCACTGATCGCAGGAAACCTTGGACTTGTACATACGATCGTGTACCGGTTTGAAAACCGTGGGCATGACAGGGAGGAGTTATTCCAGATTGGATGCATCGGACTTATGAAGGCGGTAGATAAATTTGATCTTTCATTAAATCTTGCATTTTCTACGTATGCTGTTCCGGTGATCATGGGGGAAATCCGCAGGTTTTTAAGGGATGACGGTATGGTGAAGGTAAGCCGGACGTTAAAGGAAAATGCTTATAAGGCAGGACGTGCACGAGAGGAATTGTGGAGAGAACTTGGAAGAGAGCCGGGAATGGTTGAGATTGCAGAGCGGACAGGGTTAAGCTGTGGCGAGATCATTATGGCAATGGAATCAGCAAGGGATGTGGAATCTATTTATCAGCCGGTCTATGAGAAAGACGGGGACGAGCTTTTAATGGTCGATCAGTTGTGTGAAAGAGAAGAAAACGGCATAGATGAACCGGAAAAGGAAGCGGTCTTAAACCGGATGGTGATCGAGCAGTTGTTAGCACTACTGGATGAGCGGGAAAAAAATCTAATCCGGTGCCGTTATTTTGAAAACCGGACGCAGAGCGAGACTGCAAAAGAACTTGGAATGACGCAGGTGCAGGTCAGCAGGCTTGAAAAAAAGATTCTGATTGGTCTTAGAAAAAATTTAGGATAGAAAAGTGCAGGGGGAATATATTAAAAAAACGGGCAAATTGTAATGATTATGCCACATCCGGTTGATTTTCCCATATAAACATGTTATTTTTTTATAAAATGCAGAGAAATTAACATGACAAGGCTGTGCAAAGTGGAAAACAGTGTGAAAAAATAAGAATTTTGTGCAAAAGTGAAAAAGGATTTTGGTGCAGAAGAGGGAGAATTAACATGAAATACGAAAATTATATATTTGACTTATATGGAACTTTAGTGGATATTCACACGGATGAGGAAAAACCGGAGTTATGGGAAAAACTTGCGCAGTTTTACGGATATTACGGTGCAGCTTATACAGCGCAGAAACTGAAAAATGCATATGCACGCCTCACAGGACAGAAAGAGGATGCCCTGCGGCAGGAGATGGGATCAGAGGCGGATATAAAAAAAGATGATACCCATGAAGCACATCCGGAGATAGAGATTGAGGAAGTTTTTCTTGCGCTGTTTCAGGAAAAAGGAGTGCAGGCAGACTTAGAACTTGCCATTCATGCGGGGCAGTTTTTCCGGATTCTTTCCACAGAATATATCAGACTTTATGATGGGGCAGAGGAACTTCTTACAGCATTGCGTGAAAAAGGGAAAAAGGTATATCTGCTCTCAAATGCACAGCGTATTTTTACGGCGTACGAAATGAGACTTTTGGGGTTAGAGCCTTATTTTGATGATATTTTACTGTCATCTTCGTGCAAAGTAAAAAAACCGGATGCGCGTTTCTTTCATTTATTACTCGACAAACATCACATGGTACCGGAAGAGAGCATTATGATCGGAAATGATGCAGTCAGTGATATCAAGGGAGCAAAAGAGGTCGGACTGCATACATTTTACATCCATTCAAATATTTCACCGGACATAAAAAAGAAACCGGACGCAGATTATGTACTGATGCAGATGGATCTGGCAAAAGTGCGGCAGATCCTGATTTCCGATTAATGTGATAGAAAAAAATGCCGATACATTCATATATGAATGGAGGACCGGTTATGGCAAAATACGAAAAAACAGAACGTCTCGAAAAAGTACCGATGGAGTACTTGTGGGAAGGACTTGTTTTATCAGATAATCTTTACAATTATAATGGAAGTGTACTTTTAGTGCCGAGCGGAGAAGTTATCACGAAAAGCAAACTTGATAAACTGATCAATTTCAGCGATGGCAATAATTATATTACAACATTCCGCGGATCTTACGAGTATATCATGAAGGGAAAAGACCGTCCGGCTGAAATACAGCAGAAAATGTTGGAAAACAGAACCGGGTATACAGAACTGCGCAAAGGCGTCGACCATGTGCTTCAGATGAGCAAAAATGTGATGTTTGTCAATCATGCTGAAGTGGAAGGTATGATGGAGAAAGTATACAGCAGAATGGTATCCGTGGATGCCGGAGAGATTTTCCAGTGTATTACCGTGCCACGGCCTGTTGATGAGGCATTGCAGAGACATTCACTAAATGTTGCACTTTTAAACGGTATCATGGGACAGTGGTTAGGACTCGACGAAACAGATGTCCGGAACCTGATCTTAACAGGAGTACTTCATGATATCGGAAAAACAAAGATACCGGAAGAAATTTTAAATGCACCGAGAAAACTGACGCAGGAAGAGTTTGAAATTATGAAAAGACATCCGCTTTATTCTTTTGAACTGCTGGGGGAGGATATCAGCGAGGATGTACGCTATGCAGTACGCTGGCATCATGAAAAATTAGATGGAAGCGGTTATCCGGATGGTTTAAAAGGAAGCTCCATTTCTTATTTTGCAAGAATTACATCAATTTCGGATATTTATGATGCAATGCTTTCTGCGCGCAGTTATAAAAAAGAGAAGATACCGTTTGATGTGCTGCAGTGGTTTGTAACTGCGGGGTACAAAGGACTTGACCAGAATCTTCTCAATATATTTATAAAAAATATGGTAAAAGTATACAGACATCAGCAGGTTATTATGTCGGATGGCAGGGAAGGATGCGTTGAATATATTCCGTTAAATGATATGGATCATCCGATCGTCTCCGTCGGAGAAGAAGCAAGACAGGTAGACGAAGACTGGTACTGTGTGCATATGGCATAAGAATCGTGATGTCCTATCATGCAGTGGATTCACTTGCAGCATGATCAGAGATCAGAGTCGAGGGAATCTTCATGCAGAATAAAATGATTGCGCTCCGTTTTAAGGAGTCCCTCCCGCTGCATTTTTGATAGTTCTGCAGACAGGGCACTGCGGTCTACGTTTAAGTAGTCGGCAAGCTGCTGTCTGTTAAATGGTATCGTAAAATCAAGGCTTTTCGCAGCGGCAGATTGTGCAGAAAGGTAAGAGAGAAGCCGTCCGCGGATCGATTTTGGTGTGGTATGGAAGATCCTGCGGGAGAGAAGCAGATTTTTCCGTGCCGAAATAAAAAACATATTATGGATCAGGCGGTTGTGATGTGAACAACTGTTATTGCAGGTTGTGAGCAGCCGTCCTATATTTAAAAACAATACTTCTGTCTTTGCGGATGCAGAGACAACATTGACCATCAGAGGTTCTTTTGACAGGCTTGCGTAAGTTTCAGCGAAGAAAAAGCCGGGGGCTATGTCATCTAATACACTGTGATTTCCCCATACATCATCATTTTCAATCTGAACATTTCCGGACAGTACAAGTCCCATGGAATGAACACATTCCCCGGCGTGATAGATGATCTCGCCTTTTCCGTAACTTCTTGTGACTGCTCCAAGACAGGAGAGCATTTCTTTAATTTCTTCCGGCGATTCGCCCGAAAACAGCATTGTCTGACTTAAAAACTGATAATCCATAAAAGAGAAACCTTCTTTTTTAAAATTTTTTTAATGTTGTTATGACAACATACTTTTGAGAAAAATTCTAGTATAGTGTACGAGTAATGTCAAGAGCGCAGAAAACAGGAGGAATTTATATGGTACGCAGAGTAATACAGATAGACGAAGAAAAATGCAACGGATGTGGTCTTTGTGCAGAGGCTTGTCATGAAGGTGCGATCGGCATCGTGGACGGAAAGGCAAAACTGCTTCGTGATGATTATTGTGACGGACTTGGTGATTGTCTGCCAAACTGTCCGGTTGGAGCAATCTCTTTTATAGAGCGTGAGGCGGCAGCTTATGATGAGGCAGCAGTCCAGGAAAATAAAAAGAAAAAAATGCAGGCAATGGGACAGGCACTTTCCGGTGGATGTCCGGGTGCAAGAATGCGTCAGCTTGAAAGAAAACCTGCAGAAGAAAATCAGAGTGCAGCTTCACCGGTCAGTTCAGAATTACGTCAGTGGCCGGTACAGATCAAACTTGCACCGGTCAATGCGCCTTATTTTGACGGGGCAAAACTTTTGATCGCGGCAGACTGCAGCGCATATGCGTATGGTAATTTCCATCAGGATTTTATCCGTGGAAAAGTGACACTGATCGGATGTCCGAAATTAGATGATGTGGATTACAGTGAAAAACTGACAGAGATCATTAAAAATAATGATATTAAGAGCGTGACGATCGTGAGAATGGAAGTACCTTGCTGTGGAGGAATCGAGCATGCAGCAGTGACTGCATTAAAGAACAGCGGAAAATTCATTCCATGGAATGTTGTGACGATCTCAATTGACGGAAAAATTTTAGATTAAGAAAAACGAAGATAGTGTGAAAATAACATTTTTACACACATAAATGGAGGATGATATATGTTTTGTTTTCAGTGTGAGCAGACAGCGGGATGCAGCGGATGTACGGGAGCTGCCGGTGTATGTGGAAAGAAGAGTGCAACAGCGGATCTGCAGGATGAACTGACAGGAGCACTTGTGGGACTTGCACATGCCTGCATGAACAACCCAAAGACAGAGCAGACGGACCGCATTATAATAGAAGGTTTATTTACAACCATCACAAATGTGAATTTTAATGATGAGACACTGCGTGAAATGATCGCCCGTGTCAGAGAAGAAAAAGCGAAAGTTGCACCGGGATGTACGACTTGCATATCACCGTGCGGCAATACCAATGATTATGATATGAAGCGGATGTGGGAGGCAGATGAGGATATCCGTTCCTTAAAATCCTTAATTTTATTTGGCATCCGTGGTATGGCAGCCTATGCTTATCATGCAATGGTACTCGGATATACAAATGAGGAAGTAAATGACTTTTTCTACCGTGCCTTATTTGCAGTCGGTGAAGATTTCGAGATGGGGGATCTGCTACCACTCGTGTTAGAAACAGGAAAAGTAAATCTTACCTGCATGGAGATGTTAGACCGTGCCAACACAGAAACATTTGGAACACCGGTACCGACGGAAGTGCCTCTGATGGTGGAAAAGGGACCATTTATCGTTATTACCGGACATGATCTTTATGATCTGAAGCTCTTGTTAGAGCAGACAAAAGACAAGGGAATCAACGTTTATACACACGGTGAGATGCTGCCGGCACATGCTTACCCGGAATTAAAGAAATATCCGCATTTAAAAGGCAACTTTGGTACTGCATGGCAGAATCAGCAGAAGGAATTTGATCATATTCCGGCACCGGTTCTTTACACAACAAACTGCCTGATGCCGGTCAAAGAAAGTTATGCAGACCGTGTATTTACAACAGAAGTGGTTTCTTATCCGGAAATGGTGCATATCGGGGAAGATAAAGACTTTACCCCGGTTATCGAAAAAGCATTAGAGCTTGGCGGTTACAAAGAGGATACACAGTTTACCGGTATCAATGGCGGTACAAAGGTCATGACCGGATTCGGTCATGGAACTGTACTTGGCGTGGCAGATCAGGTGATCGCGGCTGTAAAAACCGGGGATATCCGTCATTTCTTCCTGGTAGGAGGCTGTGATGGTGCCCGTGCGGGAAGAAATTATTATACGGAGTTTGTGAAACAGACACCGAAAGATACCATGATCTTAACACTTGCATGTGGAAAATACCGCTTTAACGATCTTGATCTTGGAACGATCGGCGGATTGCCAAGAATCCTTGATATGGGACAGTGCAACGATGCCTACAGTGCGATCCGTGTTGCAGTGGCACTTGCGGAGGCATTTGATTGCGACGTGAATGAGCTGCCGCTTTCCATGGTGCTTTCCTGGTACGAACAGAAAGCAGTCTGCATTTTATTGACACTGCTCCACCTTGGTATCAAAAATATAAAACTCGGACCGACACTGCCGGCATTTATCTCACCGAATATTTTAAATTATCTGGTAGAAAATTACGGCATTGCACCGATTGCGACACCGGAAGCAGATTTAGCAGAGATCCTTGGATAAATCAATAAAATGAATGTTTTGGGAACCTTTCTGTCGCCCTGAATGAAAAAAGGGAGTGTGAAAAATGATGTTTTATTTTTCATACTTCCTTTTTCTGGTTAAATGAAAAAATATACTGTATATTGTCGAATTTTGAGTTATAATAGATAATAAGTTTATATTTGTATTCAGGCTTGTCAGGAATGAGAATATTGTTTTTTTAAGCACGAAATGGGGAATGGTATGGAAAGAATCTGGAATTTTTTTGAAAATATGAATGAATATGTATATGTTGCAGATGCGGATACCCATGAACTGGTTTATATGAATAAAAAGATGAGAGATACTTATGGGATACATTCAAAAGAGGAACTTGCCGGCAAAAAATGTTATGAATTGCTTCAGAATTCAAGCCTGCCCTGTACGATCTGCAATAATGATGAACTGCAGGAAGGACAGTTTAAGGAGTGGCGGTATTTTAACCCGCTTTTAAATAAATACTTTAAAATTAAGGATACTGTTGTGGAGAACAATGGCAGACGATATAGAATAGAGATTGCTCTGAATATAAGTTCTCAGGAACATCAGAAAAATGTGGTACGCCGCTACGAAAAACTGGAAAAAATCGTTAATGAGGGACTGCGTCTTGCCCTTGGAACATCTTCTGCGGATAAATCGCTGGACATCATTCTGGAATATATCGGAAAGGCATTAGATGGAGAGAGAACATATATTTTTGAGCATAATGAGAATGGGTACGATGACAACACTTACGAGTGGGTTGCAAATGGAATCCAGCCGGAGAAAGATAATTTACAGAACATTCCACCAGAAGTATGTGCCAACTGGTATCGGAATTTTCAAGAAGATAAAAACATTGTAATTGAAAATCTGGAGGACATCAGAGAGGAAGATCCGGAACAGTATAAGAATCTGAAACGTCAGGATATCCATTCACTGGTGGTTGTTCCACTTTATTGGGAGAAAAAGATCATTGGATTTTACGGAGTGGATAATCCACCGGTAAAATCATTAGATTATGCTTCCAATATGCTTCATATCATGGGATATTTTATTGTTTCCTCCATTCGGAGAAGAAATCTGTTCCATCAGTTAGAACGCATGAGTTATCGTGATCAGCTCACTCAGTTTGGCAATCGTTATGCGGTCGACTGGTTTGTGGAGCATGAGTGGAATGGGGAACAGATCGGTGTAGTGTACTGCGATATCACAGGGCTGAAAAAGGTCAATGATGAGCAGGGGCATGAAGCCGGAGATCGGTTGATCATCAGGGCATGTGAGTGCTTAGCGGGTGTATTTAAGGGGTATGGTCTGTATCGGATCGGCGGCGATGAATTTTTAGTACTTTGTCTTGGAATTGAGGAAAAAGACCTGAGGGAACACGTTGAGAAACTGCGCATGGATATGAAAGAACATCAGGTTACAATGGCGGTTGGCATGATATGGAAAGAACACGGTCCTAAGGATATCGATCTGCTTTTAAACGAATCGGAGCGCCTGATGTATGAGGATAAAGACAGGTATTATAAGGAACACGGACTGAAACGGCGCAGATAAATCCTTGTATTGCAGAATTAAATGTTATATTTCCTTCATGCTGGTCTCCTTCTGTTTATTCCCGGTAAATCTGTGCAAACCGGAAATTTCTGATGAATAACATGGTGCAGGATTGTTTTCGATTATTATATTTTTACTGTGAGATTGTGATATTAGCAATAGTGAAATGGGGCAGAGAAGAGTTGAAAAGGCAGACGGATAAGAAACAAAGATAAAATAGTAAAAATAGAATAGAACAAAGAAAGAATATGGAGATAAAACAGAAAGGAATAAACAATG
>OGML01001506.1_pt1 | contig 19564 bp, 14 predicted proteins | sample 1572951 | NCBI WGS metagenome assembly OGML01 (sample SAMEA2581883, study PRJEB24529) | metagenome | biome: Human gut stool | place: China | collected 2011 | reverse complement strand
CAAAGCCGCTTTTGGCCGCCTCGCCGCCGATGTTCACCTCCAGCAGGATATCCTGCACGATGCCCAGCTTTTCCGCCTGCTTGTTCACCTCGGCCAGCAGCTCCGGCGAGCCGATGGACTGGATCAGGGCCACCTTGCCCACCACCTGCTTCACCTTGTTGCGCTGCAAGTGGCCGATGAAGTGCAGCGGCGCGCCGCGATAGGCGTCCTCCGCCAGCTTTGCGGTCATCTCCTGCACCCGGTTCTCGCCCAGGGCATCGATGCCGGCGGCGATGGCCTCCTGGCAGGCGGCGGCATCGTTCATCTTGCTGGCGCCCACCAGCGTGATATCCGCCCCGGTGCGGCCCGTCTCCCGTGCCGCCGCGTCGATCTCGGCGCGGATCGCTTCCAAATTTTCCCGAATAGACATCGCTTGTGCCTCCTTGTCTCTTTCGTATCTAAGCCGCGTGCGCCCGCTGGAGGCGGGTGCCGCCGTGTTTATCGGATGACCTTGCCGTCATGCAGCTCGCCGGACGTGGCGATGACCTGATCGCCGGAGCGCAGGGTCTGCGTGTCCCGCACGCCCTCGGCGGGCTTCACCAGCGCGTAGCCCTCCCCCTGATATACCAGCTCGATCGGCCGGAAGGAGGCGTTCTCGCCGTCCACACAGTACACGCCGGTGGTGCCGTCCGCGCTGACCCGCAGCGCGTCGGCCGGTACCCGCAAGCCCTGATAGGTGTGCAGCACCGCGTCCGCCGCCTGATGACGCAGCAGCGTGGTCTGTGCCAGATACCGTGTGCTGGACAGCACCACCGCCGCCTGGCCGTTCTCCTCCCGGGACACGGACACCACGCTCATGCGGATGCTCTGGTCAAAGCCCTTGGCCAGACGCACATCTACCCGGCCCATATCCTTCAGCGCCGCCGCCTGCTCCGCCGGCAGCACCACCGCATAGTACCAGGTGTCGCCGTAGATCAGCTTACCCACGTTGCTCTGCTCCGCCGCCGCCTTCACGCCGTTCAGCTTGCCCGGCGTCACGTCCTCCAGAAACGCCTCCGTCAGCACGCTCTCGTACCCGTCGCACACGGCGGAATAGGTGCCGGAGGCCTTGGCGGTCACGGTCTTCGCACCGGACAGCGCGGCTTTCTGCTGCTGTATCTCACTCTCCACCGACTTGACCTGGGCCTGTATCTCCTCCTGTGACGTATAGCTCCCGTGGTCCCGCTTCAGCACGGCGGCCTTCAGCGCCGCCAGGTCGCTCTCCGCCGCGGCATAGTCCCCGGCGCTCAGCGTCTGGCGCAGGGTCAGGATGTCGCCGGTGATGGACGTGTCCAGCTTCAGCGCCGCGTCCGGGTCCAGATAGGACGTCAGGGCGAACTGCAGCTGCTGCAGCTGCAATTCCAGCGTCTCGATCCGGCTGACGGTCTGCAGCGCGCTGTCGTCGCTGTACACCGTGGCCACCGTCTCGCCGGCGGCCACCCGCTGTCCCTCCTGCACAGCCCGGGACACGGTGCCGGTCTGGCCGGGCAGCGGCTCCTCCGTCCGCACCAGCCAGCCCTCCATGGAGATAACGTCCTCCGCCTGTGCCTCATAGACCAGCGTGATGGTCAGTGGGTCGGCAAAGTAGTTGTATACCTGCGCGGCGAAGTACACCAGCACTGCCGCCAGCACCGCGATGGGCAGCACCTTCAGCAGCGGCGACGAGCGCTTGTTGCTCCCCGCCGGGATGTTCGTGTTGTTGTCTGGGGTGTTGTTCATGGGCTTTCCTCTTTGTCTATGTTCTCTTACTCCGCGTCCTCCCACAGCGTGACATTCCGCGCCGGCGCGATGGTGGAGATGGCGTGCTTGTAGATCACCTGCTGCCGCCCCTCGCTGTCCAGCACCACCACGAAGCAGTCGAACCCCGTGATGACGCCCCGCAGCTGAAAGCCGTTCACCAGGAACAGTGTCACCGGCACGTTCTCCTTCCGGGCCTTGGTAAGAAAGATATCCTGTAAGTTGTTTGTCTTCTGCATGATCGTCCACTCCTTGTATGTCTGTACGGACGATATGCACAACATCTGCCTCCGCCCGCCGCTATCAGCATACCCCGGCGGACAGGAGGAATTCTGTCGCATTTTGTAACCCCGCCGAAAAATCCGGCGTTTTTTCCCATACTATCCAGTGGATGGCCTCGTTGCGCCGCAGCCAGGTCAGCTGCCGCTTGGCGTACTGCCGTGACCGCAGCTTCACCTCCTCGATGGCCTCGGCCGTGGTGGCGCGGCCCTCGGCCACCGCCAGAAACTGCTTGTACCCGATGGCCTGCAGGGCCGTGGCGTCCCGGGGCAGGCCGCTTTGCAGCAGTGCCTCCACCTCCTGCAAAAGCCCCTGTGCCACCATCACATCCACCCGCCGGTCGATGCGCTCCTTCATATCCTCCCGGTCCCGGAAGGCCAGGCCGATGTACGCCGCGTCGTACCGGGGCGGTATCTCCCGGCTTTTTCTGTCGTGCGCCCCGATGGTCTCCCCCGTCTCGTAATAGACCTCCAACGCCCGGACGATGCGCTTTTCGTCCCGCAGGTGCAGCCGCGCCGCGCTCTCCGGGTCCACAGCCCGCAGCGCCTCCAGCAGCGCCTCCGCGCCGTCCTTCGCCAGCTTTTCCTGCAATTCCCGGCGTATCTTCCCGCCCTGGCTGCCGGCGGCAAAGTCCTGCCCCCGCACCAGCGCGTCCAGATACAGCCCCGTGCCCCCCACCAGCACCGGCCGCTTTCCCCGCCGCAGGATGTCCTGCACACACGCGTCCGCCTCCCGGACGTACCGGGCCACGGACCAGCTCTCCGCCGGGTCCGCCACGGCCACCATGTGGTGGGGCACGCCCTCCATCTCCTCCGCCGTGGGGGCGGCGGTGCCGACGGTCATGCCCCGGTAGAGCTGCATGGAGTCCACGGACACCACCTCGCCGCCGAAGCGCTGCGCCAGCGCCACACCCATTTTCGTCTTGCCGCAGGCCGTGGGCCCCACCACGCAGACGACCTTGTTGTCCATGTCCTCACCTCGATCCGTTTTGGAAAGCGCCGCGACGCCGTTATGGCCTGTAAAGTCGTGGATTTTTTGTTCTGCCGATGACGGGACGGTGCCGCTGTACTTTGTGTACAGCAAGCCGACCCGGCGATGGCAGAACGGAAAAGACGCGGCTTTACGCCCGTTTGAACATTTTTTCGATCTCGTATTCTCTCAGCTTCACCGCCACGGGCCGCCCGTGGGGGCAATAGCGCACCGCGCCGGACTGTACCTGCGCCGCCAGCGCCCGCAGCTCCGCCGGATCGCTGGTCATGCCGGCCTTGATGGCGCTCTTGCAGGCCACGGTGTGCAGCACCTCGTCCCGCAGGGCCGCCCGGTCCGCGCTGTGCAGGCGCAGCTTCTGCGCCAGCTCCTCCAGCGTGACGGCGGCGTCCTCGGCCCGCACATCGTCGGGCACCTCCCGCACCAGCACCGTGCCGTCGCCGAAGTCCTCGCACAGGAACCCGCAGTCCGCCAGCAGCTCCAGATTTTCCAGCACGGCGGTGTATTCCTCCGCCGCCAGCGTCACCGCCGCCGGCGTCAGCAGCAGCTGCCGCATGGGCGGCTCCGTGCGCGCCTTCAGCGCGTCGAACCGCATTCTCTCGTGGGCGGCGTGCTTGTCGATGAGCCACACGTTCCGTTCCGCGTCCTCGCAGATGATATACGTCTTCAGCACCTCACCCGCCACGCGCCAGGGCTGCTCCGCCGCGGCGGGGCCCTCCGGCATGGCGATCTCCTGCTGCTCCGGCTCCGCGGCCGGGGCAGGGGAGGGCGTCGTCTCCGGTCGTTCCGCCGTTTCCTCCGCCGGTGTGCGGACCTCCGGCGGTGTGATGTGATACACCACGCCCGGCGCGGCCGGCGCCGTAAACGGCTTGTCCGGCTCCGGCGCCACATCCCGAACGGCCATCACCGGCGTAACCGGGGCGGGAGCGGGTCTGACCGGCTCCGTAGCCGCCGGTCTTGCGGGTGCCGAGCCGATGGTCTTCCCCATGGGCAGCATCGCCGCCTGCGAAGGCTTTGGCGCATCCGGTCGTTTCAGGAATTCCTGTGCCGTCATGGTCTGATAGAAGGGCTTTTCCGCCGCTTTTGGCCGCCCCTCGCCGTCCAGCGCGTCTTTCACGGTGTAGTGCACCGCGTCGAACACCGCTTTCTCGGCGGCGAATTTCACCACCGTCTTGGCCGGGTGGACGTTCACGTCCACCTCGTTCACCGGCAGCGTGATGTGCAGCACACAGCCGGGGAACTTCCCCTTCAGCAGCCGGTTGCGGTAGGCCTCCTCCACGGCGGCGGTCAGCAGCTGGCTCTTCACCAGCCGCCCGTTGACAAAGAACAGCTGCCGCGCCCGGGTACCGTGCCCCGCGGCGGGACTGCTCACAAAGCCGCTGGCCCGCACGTCGCCGCTGCCGCCGTTGACCTCCAGCAGGCTTTTGGCAAAATCCCGGCCCAGGGCAGCGTAGATCGCTGACAGCAGCTGCCCGTCGCCGGGGGTGTGCAGCACCTCCTGCCCATCCCGCAGCAGCTTGAAGGACACCTCCGGGTGGCTGAGCGCCAGCTGTGTCACCACAGCGGCAGCCGCCGCGCCCTCGGCACTGTCCTTTTTCATGAATTTCATCCGCGCCGGGGTGTTGTAAAACAGGTCCCGCACACACACGGTGGTGCCCTCCGGGCACCCGGCGGCCGTGACCTCACCGGGTACGCCGCCCTCCAGATGCAGGGACGCGCCGCTGTCGGCGCCCCGCGCACGGGAGAAAATATCCAGCCGTGACACGGCGGCGATGGCCGCCAGCGCCTCGCCCCGGAAACCCAGCGTCCCGATAGCCGCCAGGTCCTCCGCCCGGCGCAGCTTGCTGGTGGCGTGGCGCAGAAACGCGGTAGGCAGCTGCTCCGGCGCGATGCCGCAGCCGTTGTCCGTCACCCGCAGATACGTCATGCCGCCGTGCTCCAGCTCCACGGATACGGCGGACGCCCCGGCGTCCAAAGCGTTCTCCAGCAGCTCCTTGCACACGCTGGCGGGGCGCTCCACCACCTCGCCGGCAGCGATGAGATCGGCGATATGGGCAGGCAGTTGTTGTATCTGCGGCATGGTATTCACTCCTTTTCTATTGCAGCTTGCTCTTCAGTTCATACAGCAGGTTCAGCGCCTCCAGGGGGCTCAGCGCGTCTACCTGCGTCCGGCGGATGATATCCGCCACGGCGCCCTCGGCCATGCCCTCCAGGGATACCTGGTCCTCCCGCGCCGCCGGGGTGTGGGGCTGCCGGGGCTGGCTCTCCAGCTCCCGCAAGATCTCCCGTGCCCGCTTGAGCACCGTGTCCGGCAGGCCCGCCAGCTTGGCTACCTCGATGCCGTAGCTCCGGTCCGCGCCGCCGGGGACGATCTTCCGCAGAAAGACGATATCCTCGCCCCGGGCGTGGACGGCCACGTTGTAGTTCCGCACGTTGGGCAGCTCCTGCTCCAGCGTGGTCAGCTCATGATAATGGGTAGCGAACAGCGTCTTGGCCTTCAGCTTCCCGGCGCAGTGCTCCAGCACCGCCCGGGCAATGGACATTCCGTCGAATGTAGACGTACCCCGGCCGATCTCATCCAGAATGAGCAGGCTGTTCTTCGTGGCGCAGCGAAGCAGCTCCGACACCTCGGTCATCTCCACCATGAAGGTGGACTGTCCCGCCGCCAGGTCATCGCTGGCGCCGATGCGGGTGAAAATGCGGTCCACCACGCCGATATGCGCCCGCTGGGCGGGGACAAAGCACCCCACCTGGGCCATCAGCACGATCAGTGCCACCTGACGCATATAGGTGGACTTACCGGCCATGTTGGGACCGGTGATGATGGCCACCCGGTCCTCCTTTGCGCCCATGTGGGTGTCGTTGGGCACAAAGAATGCGTCGCCCCGCACCTTTTCCACCACCGGATGGCGTCCCGCCGTGATCTCGATGACCCCGGACTCGTCCACCTCCGGCCGGCAGTAGTGGTTCTGGGCCGCCACCTCGGCAAAGGCGCACAGCGTGTCCAGCTGCGCGATCAGCGATGCCGCCAGCTGCACCCGCGTCACCTGTCCCGCCGCCTCTGTCCGCAGCGCGGCGAACAGGTCGTATTCCAGTGCCGCGTCCCGGTCATGGGCGGTGAGCACCTCATGCTCCAGATCCTTCAGCTCCTGGGTGATATAGCGCTCGCCGTTTACCAGCGTCTGCTTGCGTATGTAGTCCGCCGGCACCTGGTCCTTAAAGGAGTTGCTCACCTCGATATAGTACCCGAACACCTTGTTGTACCCCACCTTCAGGGTACGGATGCCGGTCTTCTCCTTCTCCCGGGCCTCCAGCTGCGCGATAAACCCCTTGCCGCCGGAGAGTATCCCCCGCAGCCGGTCCACCTCATCGTCATAGCCCTCGCGGATCATGCCGCCCTCCCGGACGGAGAACGGCGGCTCGTCCACCAGCACGGCGGCAATGCGCCCGCTGATGTCCTCCAGCGTCTCCAGCTGCTCGTCCAGCTTTCCCAGTGCCCCTGTCCGGAACGGCACCAGGCACCGCTTGATCTCCGGCAGGTGCTCCAGCGCCGCCCGCAGATTCACCAGGTCCCTGGCTCCGGCGGTGCCGTAGACGATCCGGCTCATCAGCCGTTCCATGTCGCCCATGCCGGTCAGGGCCAACCGCAGCTCCTGGCGGCCCACGGTGTTGTCCGTCAGCGCCGCCACGGCATTCAGCCGCCGGTCGATGGCCGCCACGTTCACCAGCGGCTGCTGCAGCCACATCCGCAGGTTCCGCGCGCCCATGGGTGTCTTGGTCTTATCCAGCACCCACAGCAGGCTGCCCTTCTTCTCCTTGCCCCGCAGCGTCTCCGTCAGCTCCAGATTGCGCCGCGCCGTCAGGTCCAGCTCCATGAACTGTCCCGTCCGGTACCACTCCAGCTTGTCCAGCTGCTTCACATCGGTCTTCTGCGTCTCGTAGAGATACGTCAGCAGTCCGCCCAGCGCCAGCAGCGGTGCGCTCTCGTTCCGGGGCAGGTCCCGCAGCGCCGCCTCGCCGAACTGCAGCCGCACCTTCTTCTCCGCGTCCGACACGTCGAACCGCCCCTCCGCCAGCCTCTCCCGCCGGCAGGAAAAGCGCTCCTCCAGCGCGGCGGTCAGCGCCGGGTCATCATAGGCCGCGGCGTTCATCACCGCCTCCGCCGGGGCGAAGCGCCCCAGCTCGTTGATCAGCCCCGTCAACCGCTGCGCCCCGGTGAACGCCGTCACCTGGGCCTGCCCGGTGGAGATATCCGCCGCGCACAGTCCCGCCGCCGTGTCTGTCAGATACACGCCGCACAGATAGTTGCTGCGTCCCGCGTCCAGGCATGCCTCGTCCAGCACCGTGCCGGGGGTGACGGTGCGGATGATCTCCCGCTTCACCAGCCCCTTGGCCAGAGCCGGGTCCTCCATCTGCTCGCAGATGGATACCTTGTACCCCTTGGCGATCAGCCGCGCGATATACCCCTCGGCGGAGTGATACGGCACGCCGCACATGGGAATGCGCTCCTCGTCGGACTTGCTCTTGTCCTTGTCCCTGGTGGTCAGAGCCAGGTCCAGCTCCCTCGACGCCGTCCGGGCATCCGGCCCGAACATCTCGTAAAAATCACCCAACCGGAAAAACAGCAGGGAGTCGGGGTGCTTCTCCTTCTCCTCCATATACTGCCGCATCATGGGTGTCAGCTCAGCCATAGCTCGGCTCCTTTCTCCCTCCGGGAAGTCTGCGCCTTACGGCGCGGGGCGCTCAGCCCAAAAAGCCCAGCAGGCCCAGAATGCCGAAGGTGGTGTACAGCAGGCACATGACCACCAGCAGAATGGTGATGATGCTGTACATGGCGCTGGTTTTCTTCGTGTGCTTGTACTTGCGGATATAGAACAGCGTGCCGCAGGTGATACCCAGCGTCAGGGAGGACAGGTGGGTCATTACCGCGCTGTCCTTGAAGGCTGTCAGGCGCAGGATCAGGATCACCAGCACCACGGCAAACTCCGCGATCAGCGTCACATTCAGCCAGGTGGGCAGCTTCACCTTCTCCTGCTGGTTCACCTTCTCGGCCACCTTCTGGGCCATGTACGCGCCGGTGGTGTACCCGCCGTAGTTGCTGTTCTTCTTCTTGGAATGGATATTCTTATTGGGGTTGCCCTTGGCCTTGCGGATGGCCTCCTCCTGGTTGGCGTACTGGTTCACGTTGGCCTTGTAGCTGTTCTTTGCCATGGTTTTATTCTCCTTCTGTCGGTAGATTGGTAAGATAACGCCGCAGCATATCAAAAGCGTGGTGGGCAGACAGCGTCCGGATGCGCTCCCGGTCGCCGCCCAATGTCAGATGCCGCACGGTCACGCCCTCCGGCGCGGAAAGTCCCACGAACACGGTGCCCACCGGGTTTCCCCGGTCGTCCCCGTCGGGACCGGCCAGTCCGGTGACGGACACCGCCAGGTCCGCGCCTGTCAGCACCCGGACGCCCAGGGCCATGGCCCGGGCCACCTCCGCCGACACCGCGCCGCAGCGCGCCAGCAAATTCTCCGGCACGTGCAGCACCTGCTGCTTCACATGGTTCGTATAGCTGACCACGCCGCCCAGAAAGACCTGCGACGCGCCGGGGATATCCGTCAGCCGCTTGGCGATCAGTCCGCCGGTACAGCTCTCCGCCGCCGCCAGCGTCAGTCCCCGTTCCCGGCACAGCGTCAGCACCGTCTCCTCCAGCCCGGACACGTCCGCGCCGTAGAAATACGCGCCCAGCCGGGCCCTTACCTCCGCCAGCACCGGCGCCATCCGCGCCTCACAGGCACGCTCGTCCGCCCCGCGGGCGGACAGCTGCAGCATCACCTCGCCTGGCTTGGCATAGGGTGCCAGCGTCATGTCCGCCTCCCGCCGCAGCAGGTCGCCCAGCAGCTCCTGCACCTGCGGCTCCGTCAGGCCGAAGATATGCAGCGTGTGTGACCGCACCGTCTGTCCCCGGACCTGCTCCAGCCAGGGCAGCAGGCAGTGCTCGGCCATATAGCGGCACTCATGGGGCACGCCGGGCAGCAGCACGGCGGTGATCCCGCAGGCGGTAAAGGCGCACCCTGGGGCCGTGCCCACCGGATTGCGGAACACGGTGCACCCCTCCGGCAGATAGGCCTGCTGCATATCGCATTCCGGCATCTCCCGGCGGAACACCCGGTCGAAATACCGCCGCATATCCTCCACCACCTCCGGGTGGAGCACCAGCGGCGTGTCCAGCGCGGCGCACACCGCCGTTTTCGTCATATCGTCGTAGGTGGGACCCAGCCCGCCGGTGAACACCAGCAGCTCTGCCCGTCCCCTTGCGATGGTCACGGCCTTTTCCAGCCGCGCCGCGTCGTCGTCCACAGCGGTGTGGTACAGCACCTCCACACCGGCGGCAGTCAGCAGCCGGGAGAGGAACGCAGCATTCGTATTAGTCACGCCGCCGGTCAGCAGCTCGCTGCCCACGGCGATGATCTCCGCGGTACGGGGCATAGACGCGCCTCCTTATAGCGTAGGTTTGATCCGGATCATCTCGCGTCCGGCCATGGCCCGCTGGCACAGACCCTCCACATCCAGCGCGCTTTCGTACTCCCGCGTCTCCTCCACGCTGGGCTTCGTCTTGGGGTGCCGGGGGGTGAACACGGTGCAGCAGTCCTCATAGGGCAGGATGGACGTGTCGAAGGTACCGATATGGCGGGCGATCTTCACGATCTCCTCCTTGTCCATGCCGATCAGGGGCCGCAGCACCGGCATGGTGGTCACGTCCTCGCTGACGGCCAGCGCCTGCATGGTCTGGCTGGCCACCTGACCCAGATTTTCTCCGGTGACCAGGGCGCGGCACCGCAGCTCCAGCGCCAGCATATTGGCCAGGCGCATCATGAACCGCCGCATGATCAGGGTAAAGTGATCCTCCGGGCACTTGCGGCGTATCTCCTCCTGAATTTCGGTAAAGGGGATGATGAACACCGCCAGCCGGCCGCACCAGGGGGTCAGCTCCTCCGCCAGCTTCAGCACCTTCTCCCGGGCCAGTTCGCCGGTATAGGGCGGAGAGGCGAAGTGGATCATCTCCAGCTGTACGCCCCGCTTGGCGATCATATAGCTGGCCACGGGGCTGTCGATACCGCCGGACAGCAGGCTCACCGCGTGGCCGCCCATGCCCAGGGGCAGACCGCCCGCGGCGCTCTCGGCGGGGCCGTGGACGTAGGCCGCGTCCTCCCGTACCTCGATGTACACCGTCAGCTCCGGGTGGTGTACGTCCACCGTCAGATGGGGGAAGGCGTCATGGAGTGCGCCGCCCACCCACTGGCTCAGCTGGATGGAGCCCATGGGGAAGGACTTGTCCGCCCGCTTGCTCTCCACCTTGAAGCTCTTGGCCGCGGTCAGCGCACCGCCCAGATAGGTCTTTGCCGTGTCGAAAATAGCCTCCTTGCTCTTCTCGCAGGGCAGCGCCCGGGTGATGGCGATGATGCCGAACACCTGCTTGCAGGCAGCGTAAGCCCCGGCGATGTCGCATTTCTCCTCCGCCGGCTCCACATAGATGGTGGACTGGCGGGAATATATCTTCCACTTGCCGAACCGCTGGGTGCGGCGGCGGATGTTGCTCATCAGCTTCATCTCAAAGCTGCGGCGGTTCAGTCCCTTCAGGACCACCTCGCCCAGCTTGCACAGAATGATCTCGTGCATATGGTTCTCTCCTTGTTGTTGGTGTACAGATGTGGGGACGTCGGGGACGCCGTCCCCTACGGACGTTTATCGGCGGCGTACCGGGTATACGTCGAGGAGGCTTGACGATGGCAGGGCGGAAAAGATGCCGCCGTCATTTCAGTGTACTGCTGCTGCGGTACTGTATGGCCTCGGCAAGATGTGCCGCCTCGATGCGCTCGCTGCCCTCCAGGTCGGCGATGGTGCGGGTCATACGCAGTATGCGGTCGTGGCTGCGGGCCGTCAGGCCCAGGCGCTCAAAGGCGCCCTGCATGAGCTTTTCGCCGGCGGCGTCCAGCGCACAGTACTGGCCGATCATGGCGGGTGTCATGTAGGCGTTGCAGGACACCTCGGTCCCGGCAAAGCGCTTTTTCTGCACCTCGCGGGCGGCGTTGACCCGTTCCCGGATGGCCGATGACGGCTCCGGCTGCTCCTTGCGGCGCATGGCCTCATATTCCACCGACGGCACATCGATGTGCATATCGATCCGATCCAGCAGCGGGCCGGAGATGCGCTGCATATACTGCTCCACCTGCTGGGGTGAACAGGTGCAGCGTCCGGAGGGGTGGCCGTACCAGCCGCAGCGGCAGGGGTTCATGGCGCACACCAGCATGAAGCGGCTGGGCAGCGTCAGGGAGCCGGAGGCCCGGGTGATGGTCACAAAGCCGTCCTCCAGCGGCTGGCGCAGTGTCTCCAGCGCCGCCTTGCTGAACTCCGGCAGCTCGTCCAAAAACAGCACGCCGTTGTGGGCCAGGGATATCTCTCCCGGCCGGGGTATCCCCCCGCCGCCGGAGAGCGACACGGTGGACGCCGTGTGGTGGGGGCTGCGGAAGGGCCGCGTATCCACCAGCGGGTGCCGCGGGTCGGTCATGCCCGCCACGGAATAGATCTCCGTGGTCTGCAGGGCCTCCGCCCGGGTCATGTCCGGCAGGATGGACGGCAGCCGCCGGGCCAGCATGGACTTGCCCGCGCCGGGCGAGCCCACCAGCAGCACATTGTGGCCGCCGGCGGCGGCGATCTCCAGCGCCCGCTTCACATTCTCCTGTCCCATCACGTCGGCGAAGTCCGGCAGGGGCCGGTCCTGATGTCCCGGCGTCCACCGGGGCGCCGGCGTCATGACCTGCTCGCCCTTCAGGTGGGCGATGAGCTGTCCCACGTCCGTCACACCGTACACAGTCAGCCCGTCGGCCAGGGTGGCCTCGGCGGCGTTGGCCTCGGGCACATACAGCGTATCGATGCCCAGCCGCGCCGCCGTCAGCGCCATGGGCAGCACGCCTGTCACCGGCCGCAGCGCGCCGGAGAGGCTCAGCTCGCCCAAAAACGCCGCGCCCTGGGGCAGGGGAGATATCTCCTCCGCCGCGGCCAGGATGCCCAGCAGGATGGGCAGGTCGTACACCGTGCCCTCCTTCCGCACCCGCGCCGGAGCCAGATTGACCGTGATGCGGCTGACAGGGAACTTGGCCCCGCAGTTTTTCACCGCCGCCCGAACGCGCTCCCGCGACTCCTTCACCGCCGCGTCCGGCAGGCCCACCACGTCGAACCCCGGCAGTCCGCCGGACAGAAAGCACTCCACCGACACCTCATATCCGGTGATGCCCGTCAGGCCCAGCGACCGTACCGTCACCATCATGGACAGCGCCCCCTTTACACTAATTTTATAGCACCCTACATTTTACCACAAAATTTCCGCCGTGAACAGCCACTTTTTCCAAAAAAGTCCCCTGCCTTTTGCGCGGAGTGCATGAACCTGCATCGCCGCCGTGAGAATTTTTGTGCATGGCGCTAAAAAAGTTTTATCGTGGCACAAATCACGAAAATGTGGGTTTACATCCAGGATTTTTTGTGCTACTATGACGGTGCCTAACATTCCGTACAAAGGGGTCTTTGCGCCCTTCTGGCGGTACGGAAGTATATAATGTAAGGAGGCTCATTATGGTAAGAAAAATGAAGTCCATGGATGGCAATAACGCCGCGGCGCACGTTTCCTACGCGTTCTCCGAGGTCGCAGCCATCTACCCCATCACCCCGTCCAGCCCCATGGCGGACTTCGTGGACCAGTGGAGCGCCAACGGTCTGAAAAACATCTTCGGCACCAAGGTCAAGGTCGTCGAGATGCAGTCCGAGGCCGGTGCCGCCGGTGCTGTCCACGGCTCTCTGGGCGCCGGTGCCCTGACCACCACGTACACCGCGTCCCAGGGCCTGCTGCTGATGATCCCCAACATGTACAAGATCGCGGCTGAGCAGCTGCCCTGCGTGTTCCACGTGTCCGCCCGTACCGTGTCCACTCAGGCGCTAAACATTTTCGGTGACCACTCCGACGTCATGGCCTGCCGCCAGACCGGCTTCGCCATGCTGTGCGAGGGCAACGTCCAGGAGGTCATGGATCTGTCCCCCGTGGCCCATCTGGCCGCGCTGGAGGGCAAGGTCCCCTTCATCAACTTCTTCGACGGCTTCCGCACCTCCCACGAGATCCAGAAGATCGCTGTCTGGGACTACGAGGATCTGAAGGATATGTGCGACATGGACGCCGTGGCCGAGTTCCGCCGCCACGCCCTGAACCCCGAGCATCCCCATATGCGCGGCAGCCACGAGAACGGCGACATCTTCTTCCAGCACCGCGAGGCCTGCAACAGCTACTACACCGCCCTGCCCGCCGTGGTGGAGAAGTACATGGACAAGATCAACGCCAAGCTGGGCACCGACTATAAGCTGTTCAACTACTACGGCGCCGCCGACGCTGACCGCGTCATCGTTGCCATGGGCTCCATCTGCGACGTGGCCGAGGAGGTCATCGACTACCTGAACGCCCACGGCGAGAAGGTCGGCCTCATCAAGGTCCGCCTGTTCCGCCCCTTCGCCGCCGAAAAGCTGGTGGAGGCCATCCCCGCCACCTGCAAGAAGATCGCCGTGCTGGACCGCACCAAGGAGCCCGGCTCCCAGGGCGAGCCTCTGTATCAGGACGTCGTCACCGCCCTGGCCAACGCCGGCCGGAACGACATCACCGTCATCGGCGGCCGTTACGGTCTGGGCAGCAAGGATACGCCTCCTGCCTCCGTGTTCGCCGTGTATGACGAGCTCAAGCGCGACGAGATGAAGCGCCAGTTCACCATCGGCATCGTGGACGATGTGACCAACCTGTCCCTGCCCGAGGATAAGAACTGTCCCAACACCGCGGCCCCCGGCACCATCGAGTGCAAGTTCTGGGGTCTGGGCGGCGACGGCACCGTCGGCGCCAACAAGAACTCCATCAAGATCATCGGCGACCACACCGACAAGTACGTGCAGGCGTACTTCCAGTATGACTCCAAGAAGACCGGCGGCGTGACCATCAGCCACCTGCGCTTCGGCGACAAGCCCATCCGCAGCCCGTACTACATCAACAAGGCTGACTTCGTGGCCTGCCACAACCCCAGCTATGTGACCAAGGGCTTCAAGATGGTGCAGGATGTCAAGCCCGGCGGCGTGTACATGATCAACTGCCAGTGGGACTTCGACGAGCTGAACCACCACATGGACGCCGCCTCCAAGCGCTATATCGCCCGGAACAACATCCAGCTCTACACCATCGATGCCATTGACCTGGCCATCGAGATCGGCATGGGCAAGCGCAACAACACCATCCTCCAGTCCGCGTTCTTCTCTCTGGCCAAGGTCATGCCCGAGGAGGAGGCCATCACCTACATGAAGGAGAAGGCCAAGGCCTCCTACCTGAAGAAGGGCCAGGACATCGTGGACATGAACTACAAGGCCATCGACCTGGGCGCCACCGCCTATAAGAAGATCGACGTGCCCGCCGACTGGGCCAACGCCGTGGATACCAAGCCCGCCAAGGAGCTCAAGGGCAAGCCCGAGCTGGTGAAGATGGTCAAGGATATCCTGGAGCCCGTGGGCAAGATGGACGGCGACAGCCTGCCCGTTTCCGCCTTCGTGGATCATGTGGACGGCCAGTTCGAGCTGGGCGCCGCCGCCTATGAGAAGCGCGGCGTGGCCGTCTCCGTCCCCACCTGGGACGCCGAGAAGTGCATCCAGTGCAACCAGTGCGCCTACGTCTGCCCCCACGCCACCATCCGTCCCTTCGCCCTCACCGCTGACGAGGCCGCCAAGGCCCCCGAGGCTGCCAAGATCGTGGATGTCAAGGCCGGCAAGGGCAAGGGCACCTATCAGTTCACCATGGCCATCAGCCCGCTGGACTGCATGGGCTGCGGCGTCTGCATCGGCGCCTGCCCGGTGAACGCCCTGTCCATGGTCGCCCAGGAGGGCGAGCTGCCCCAGCAGGACGTGTTCGACTACTGCGTGGCCGAGGTGTCCGAGAAGAAGGATATGCAGGACAACACCGTCAAGGGCAGCCAGTTCAAGCAGCCCATGCTGGAGTTCTCCGGCTCCTGCGCCGGCTGCGCCGAGACCAGCTACGCCCGTCTCGTCACCCAGCTGTTCGGCGACCATATGTATATCTCCAACGCCACCGGCTGCTCCTCCATCTGGGGCGGTCCCGCGGCTACGTCTCCCTACTGCACCAACAAGGCCGGCCACGGTCCCGCATGGTGCAACTCCCTGTTCGAGGATAACGCCGAGCACGGCCTGGGTATGTTCACCGGCCAGAACAAGATCCGCGAGGATCTGGCCGACGAGACCCGCCAGCTGATCGCCGTGGAATGGGCCCGTCCCGAGCTGAAGTCCGCCGCACAGGCATGGCTGGACACCATGAACGACGGCACCGCCAACGCCGAGCCCGCCAAGGCCTACGTCAAGGCCCTGGAGGAGAGCATCTGCACCGTGGAGGAGCTGGCCGCCATGCCTCAGCTCGCCGCGCACGCCGCTGAGCTGAAGGCCAAGGGCGCCCTGCTGTGCGACTGCGCCGCCTGCACGCTGGCCGCTGATATCCTCAGCAAGAAGGAATACCTGGCCAAGAAGTCCATGTGGATCTTCGGCGGCGACGGTTGGGCCTACGATATCGGCTACGGCGGTCTGGACCACGTCATCGCCTCCAAGCAGGATGTCAACATCTTCGTATTCGACACCGAGGTATACTCCAACACCGGCGGACAGGCCTCCAAGGCGTCCAACATCGGTCAGGTGGCCCAGTTCGCCGCCGCCGGTAAGGAGGTCAAGAAGAAGAGCCTCTCCGAGATCGCCATGCAGTACGGCTATGTGTACGTAGCCCAGGTGGCCATGGGTGCCAACCCCGCCCAGACCATCAAGGCCATCACCGAGGCCGAGGCCTATCACGGCCCGTCCCTGATCATCGGCTACAGCCCCTGCGAGATGCACTCCATCAAGGGCGGCATGATGAACTGCCAGAAGGAAATGAAGAAGGCCGTGGACTGCGGCTACTGGAACCTGTTCCGCTACAATCCCGACGGCGGCGACAAGAAGTTCACCCTGGACTCCAAGGCCCCTGCCGGCGGCTATCAGGAGTTCCTGATGAACGAGGCCCGCTACTCCCGCCTGACCCGCGAGTTCCCCGAGCGTGCGGACGTGCTGTTCAAGCGCAACGAGGACGAGGCCAAGGCCCGCTACGAGCATCTGCTCAAGCTCATCGATATGTACGACAAATAAGCCGTATCTCCTCACAGCACAAAAAGAGACAGCCTTGCGGCTGTCTCTTTTTTGCGTTTCCTCTTCCGCTGTCAAAACTTGCCAAGCGCCCATATTTTGCCTTGACGATACACCATCCATGCAAGTATAATATTTCCATTGTGTATTCCCAAACCGACAGAAGGGGAGAGCTCCATATATGAAAAACCGCATCCTCGCCGCGCTGCTGGCGCTGGTCCTCGGCGTGCCGCTGTACCTGCTGGCCGCCGACGCCGTCCCCACCGCCGCGGCCAAAACCGTTTCCTCCGCCGCACCGGCCCAGGCCGTGGCCCTGCTGAAGGCCCTTCCCTCCGTGGAAGACCTGGCCGCCGCTATGACCCCGGAGACGGACGCCGCCGCCATGATCGCCCAGACCAGGGCCGACCTCCAGCGGGAGATCGAGCGCCAGACCGGCCCCAAGGGCATCGACCTGAGCTGGTGGCAGAGCCACTACAACGACATCATCGGCTACGTCTACAGCCCCGGCACCCCCATCAGCTACCCCATCGCCTACGACGGCAACAACGAGTATTACCTCCACCACGATCTGTACGGCAATTACAGCGAATACGGCACCATCTTCCTGGACGCCCGCGTGCCCAGCGACTTCTCCGGCCACAACAACGTGCTCTATGGCCACCATATGTCCGACGGCACCATGTTCGCCTCCATCTCCAACTATAAGCAGCAGTGGTACTACGACGCCCACCCCTACTTTTTCCTCTACACCAACGCCGGCAAGTACCGGGTAGACCTGTTCGCCGGCATCGTTGTCCCTGGCACCCACGAGGTGTTCAGCACCTCTCTCTCCGCCGACCAGCTCCAGCGCTTCATCAATAATTCCACCTTCTACTCCGGCAAGGGCGTCCCCTCCGGCCAGATCGTGACCCTCTGCACCTGCTCCTACGAGGCGGCCAACTACCGCTATGTGGTCCTGGGCGAGCTGGTCAAGCTGGAGGATACCCCCGCCGACACCGCCACGGAGGCCGCCGCATGACCCACGAAGAACAACAAGCCCTTTTTGACACCATCCTCCGCCGGGCCAACCTCCCCGGCAGCTTCAATGTGGAAAACGGCATCCGCCTGACATCCCTGTCCGACGGCGGTGCCGAGGGCGAGGTCCGCCTGACCGCCGGCCACCTTAACCCTCTGGGCATCGTCCACGGCGGCGTGTACTGCACCCTGCTGGACCAGGTGGCCGGCGCCGCCGCCTGCACCCGCGGCAGCCGCGGCCTTACGGTGAACTGCGAAACCCGCTTCCTGGGCATCGCCCAGGGCGACGTCCTCTGCGGCCACGCTCAGGCCATCCACATGGGCCGCACCCTGGTGGTCATGCACGCCTGGGTCACCGACAGTCAGGATACCCTCTGTGCCGACGGCACCTACACCTTCCGCATGAAGCCCGGCTTCCCGGAGGACTGACCGCCCGGCGCCCCTTTCCCGCCCCTTGCAGCGCCCCCCCTCGGGGCGTTTTTCTTTTCCGGTTGCAATCCCCGCCCAAATAGTCTATCATAACAGCAGTACATTCTCCCGGAGGAAACACTATGTGGTATGTCATCCTGCTGGCCGTCTGCATCGGCGGCGACCAGCTTCTCAAGTGGTGGGTCACCTCCCACCTGGACGTGGGCCAGTCGGCCCCGCTGCTGCCGGGCATCGTCCGGCTCACCCGCCTGCACAACACCGGCGCTGCCTGGAGCAGCTTCTCCGGCAAGACCGGCCTTCTGGCCGCCGTCACCATCGTCCTGATGGCCGCCGTGGTCTATCTGGTGGTAAAGAAGATCGTCCGCCACCCCCTGGGCCTTACGTCCGCCATGCTGGTGCTTGGCGGCGGCGCAGGCAACATGATCGACCGTCTCTGCCGCGGCTACGTGGTGGATATGTTCGACCTGGAATTCATGTCCTACCCCATCTTCAACCTGGCGGATATCTTCGTGGTCATCGGCGTCCTGCTGGGCGCGGTGTACTACCTGTGGTTCTACGACAAATACGACAAGCCGAAAAAGGAGCCTGACCATGACGCGGGAGCTGACAGCCGCAACTGAACACGCCGGCGTCCGCCTGGACGCCTTCCTCTCCGCCGACGGCGCGCTGACCCGTTCCCAGGCCGCCCGCCTGATCGCCGAGGGCCGCGTCCGTGTCAACGGCAAGCCTGCCGCCAAAAGCGCCCGCCTCTCCGGCGGTGAGACGGTCACCGTGGACGTCCCCCAGCTCCGCGAGACGGCCCTGCCCCCCCAGGACATCCCCCTGGACGTGGTCTACGAGGACGACGACGTCATCGTGGTCAACAAGCCCACGGGCCTGGTGGTCCATCCGGCCCCCGGCCATCCGGACGGCACCCTGGTCAACGCCCTGCTCCACCACTGCGGCGACAGTCTCTCCGGCATCGGCGGCGAAAAGCGCCCCGGCATCGTCCACCGCATCGACCGCGATACCAGCGGCCTCATCATCGCTGCCAAAAACGACGCCGCCCACCTGGCCCTCAGCGCGCAGCTGAAGGACCACTCCCTCTCCCGCACCTACGAGTGCCTGGTGACCGGCAATATGAAGCAGGACAGCGGCACCGTGGACGCCCCCATCGGCCGCAGCAGCGCCGACCGGAAAAAGATGGCCGTGGTCCCCACCGGCCGCCGTGCCGTCACCCACTGGGAGGTCGTCGCCCGTTACCCCGGCGTCACCCACCTGCGCTGCCGCCTGGAGACCGGCCGCACCCACCAGATCCGTGTCCACATGGCCCACATCGGCCACCCCATCCTGGGCGACACGGTCTACGGCGCCAAAAAGCCGGTCCCCGGCCTCACCGGCCAGTGCCTCCACGCCACCGGCCTGCGCTTCATCCATCCCCGCACCGGCGAGCCGGTGGAGCTCCACTGCCCCCTGCCGCCCGAATTCACCGCCATGCTCCAAAAGCTGCAAAGCAAGTCCCAGTAAGCTGTGCAGCCGAAAAGAAGGCAAAAGGACCGGCCCCGCCGGTCCTTTTTTCGTCCCCCGCCCGCAGCCGGCGCAGCGGGCTATTTCGCGCCCCGGCGCAAGCGCATTATTTGTCTCCGCCGGGGATAGTTTCGCGCCCCGGCGCGAGCGCTTTCTTTGTCTCCGACGGCCCCATTTCTTCCAACAGCGGAAGAAATGGGGGAAAGAACGCCGGCAGAAACTGCGTTTCTGCACTTCCTCAGCGCGCTATACCTGCTTGTTGCCGTCCTCTTTTTTCCTCACGCGCCCGGCATTTTCTTATCCGTTGTCGTTCCCCCGACTGTGCCAGCACAGCTTTCCGCTGCCGCTGCCTGCTAC
>OGML01001462.1_pt1 | contig 20115 bp, 21 predicted proteins | sample 1572951 | NCBI WGS metagenome assembly OGML01 (sample SAMEA2581883, study PRJEB24529) | metagenome | biome: Human gut stool | place: China | collected 2011 | reverse complement strand
ATTAGGGTCAACGTCACGGAAAGCGTCTTTATATCTGGCTGAATGTGCAAGATAGTCTGCGGCTTCGGGGACTGTTCTTCGCATGAGCATTTCATGATAGTTCTCTTTAGTAAACATTCTGCCGTGGATATATTTTATTTTCGCCACTGTTCCGTTGGCAGACCAACTGTCAAGCATATTTTTTCAGCCCCTTTCACGGAGAATTTTTGCTCTACTTCGGAGAGATAATATTATCAAATATCTCATTCTCCCACTGAGTATGTTTTTCTTCAAATATCTTATCGAGAACCGTTGTTTTCTCGTTCTGTGCGGAAGTTATCTTTTCGCTTTCGGTATTTATACGCTCTGTGACCTCTTTGGCTTTCTGCGTTTTATAGGCTTCGGCTTCTTTCAGGGCGTTTTCCTTCAGCTCCTGCGCTTCTTTCACTGTGCGCTCCAGCAGTTCGCCGCTTTCCATATCTGCTTTTTCAAGCTTGCCTGCAGCGGCTTTATCTGTTTGCAGTATTTCTGCTATCATATCCATATTATTCTCCCCTTTCAGGCAGGATAGTTTCATAACATTAATTGTACACCTTTTTGTCTTAAATAGCAAGTTTGAAGGGGTACAAAGCCATACTATTTATATACTTTGCACTATCTATATGACTTTTCTTTGGACAAATTGCTCTATGTGTAATGATTTTAGTCAGAATACACATTTTATTTTACCCTGAATTTGAAAAATTAGTTGAATATCTGCGGTCAGGTCACTTGACAAAAGGGGACAAAAGTGGTAAACTTGTATTTATCACGCACACATCTGTACTTTGGAGGTGGACTAAAATTGGAGAACGGGCAAAACAAACTTGTTATCGTAAGCTCTGAGGTGCTTCCTGACATTGTGCTAAAGGTGCTTGCCGCAAAGCGCATGAGGGCAAGGGGCGAAGTTTCCACTTCATCGGAAGCCTGCCGCAAGGTGGGGATATCGAGGAGCGCATACTACAAATACAAGGACTCCGTATTCAATTATGAAGAACAGCTCACAAACAACATCGTTTCGGTATACTGCATACTGAGAGATGAAAAGGGAGTGCTTTCCTCCATTATATCACGGCTTTACGAGCTGAACACGAATATTCTGACCATAAACCAGAATATCCCTATCGACTCGGTGGCGACGGTGACATTCTCGGTAAGATTTGAGCATGACGCACTTAGCACCAACGTGCTTACGGAGGAGCTTTCTAAAGTTCACGGCGTTGTGGAAGTCAAGATAATATCGGGAGAGTAAGGGTAAAATAAGATTTTAACAATATATAATTTATTAGGAATGAGGATTTTTTATGTGTAAAGTAGCAGTTATCGGTTATGGCGTTGTAGGCTCTGGTACGGTAGAGCTTTTTATGAAAAACCGTGAATCTATCTCAAAAAAGGTCGGCAAGGAATGTGACATCAAGTACATTCTTGATCTGAGGGATTTCCCTGATTCTCCATTTGCAGACAAAATGATAAAGGACTTCAACATCATTCTCAATGATGCCGAGGTAGAAGTAGTAGCCGAGGTAGTAGGCGGAACGACTTTCGCTTATGACTACACAAAGAAGCTTCTTGAACACGGCAAGAGCGTTGTTACATCAAACAAGGCGCTAGTTGCGGAAAAGGGTGCAGAGCTTCTTAAAATAGCAAGGGAACACAACTGCAACTATCTGTTCGAGGCAAGCGTTGGCGGTGGTATACCTATCATCAGACCGCTTAACAAGTGTCTGGCAGGAAACGAGATACTTCAGATATCAGGTATACTCAACGGCACAACAAACTTCATTCTTACAAAGATGATAAAAGAGCAGATGTCATTTGACGATGCGCTGAAAATGGCTCAGAAGCTTGGTTATGCTGAGGCTGACCCTACGGCTGACGTTGAGGGCGAGGACGCTTGCAGAAAGATCTGTATACTTGGCTCACTTGCATACGGCAAGCACATTTATCCTGAAATGGTACACTGCTCAGGCATAACAAAGATCACACTTGATGATGTTGAATATGCTGCAAACGCAGGATATGTTATAAAGCTTATAGGTTCTGTAAAGAAGCTTGATGACGGCAGAGTGAGTGCCATCGTTTGTCCTAGACTTGTGCCAAAGTCAAATCTTCTTGCGTCTGTTGACGATGTATACAATGCTATCAGCGTAACAGGCGACGGCGTTGGCGACGTTATGTTCTACGGACAGGGCGCAGGCAAGCTTCCTACAGCTTCAGCGGTAGTAGGCGACATTATTGATTGTCTGAAGCATCATCACAGAGTGCTTGCTCTTACATGGGAAGATTGTGATGACAAGAACTTTGTTGCGCCATACAAGGACATGGACGTTTCAATGTATGTTCGCATAAAGGCTGAAAATGCTGAGGCTCTCAAATCTTCTATTTCTGAGATGTTCGGAAAGCTTATGTATATAGAGCGTTCGGGCAGGACAGAGAACGAGCTTGCGTTTATCACGCCGAACATGAAAGAGGCTGACATTGACGCTAACCTGACTATCCTTTCACACTCCGCTGAGATTGCAAGCAAGATAAGGATATACTGATAAAAAACAAGAAGCGGCGGATCAAAACTCCGCCGCTTTACATATTTAATCACGATCATTTAGTTTGAGATATGCTATCCAAACAGTGCCGTTCTCATTAATAGACATCAGAGCAAAAGGCTTGCCGTCCAAAGGTTCATTCTGATCATAATAGACCTTTGCATTATCACGAAGAATGGTGACCCTAAAATTCTCTGTTAAGCCACTGCAATCACTGCATTGTGTTGTTTTTCCAACATACTTATAGTCTTTTAACTCGGCTGTATCAAAGATCAGTCTGTCTTCAGGATTGACCGCAGGGATATACAGATCGCCCTCATAATACATATACAATGGACACATATCAGCTCCTCTGACCTCTGTTGTTTCATCTGTGCTCTCCTCAGTTACAACACTCTCTGTTTTAACATATTCGGAGTCTATTCCGCTGTCATTTTTGCTTTTTGAACACGAGCAAAGACATACTGCCAGAAATGCCAGAATAATAACTGCTGTTTTCTTTTTCATAATAAGTCCCCCTCAAAGAAATCAATTGCGTTTTTTACAGTATGTTATTCACTGAGCAAATTCATATAATAGAGGGTGGTTTGTCCGTTTTCTTCAAAGGCAATTATAAACGGGTCACCGTCATCTGCTTTGTCAGGGTCATGATAGACCTTGGCGTTATCAGGCAGTGAAGTCACATCAAAGTCTGACTTCATCTCACCGACGTTAAAAAATTCGTGGGTGTTTCCTACGAACTCATAGCCGTCCAGCCTTTCGGTTATCTTATCGTCTGTTGACATAAGAGTTTCTTCAGCTTTGTTCAGTGAGGTATATGTTTTGCCACTATAATACATATATGGAGGCGGAGTATCTGCCACAAGCTCTGAGGTCGTTTGAGTAGTGCCAGTTGTTGATGCAGTGGTCACTGCTGTTGTTTCGGACGTTTTTTGTGACGAATTGTTTTGTTCTTTGCTTTTACTGCACGAGCAAAATACACACAGACACAACGCACACAGAGCGATAATTATTTTTCTATTCATTTGCTCGCCCCCCTTTCTTTAACTAAAGGATAGCATAACATTGACTAATTGTCAATTGATGTAAAAGACAATTTTAACTGCGCTTATTCGTACATTTTTACATATAAAGGAGTTTTCACCATGATAAAAATACAGATACCTGCCACGTCTGCTAACCTTGGCGCCGGTTTTGACGCACTGGGTCTTGCGCTCACTTACTACAACTACATTGAAATGGAGGAGTGCGACAAGATAGACATTACGGCTGCGGACGGACTTGACATTCCTACGGACGAGCGAAACCTCATTTACATTTCTGCAAAAGACCTTTTTGCGGTATGCGGAAAAAAGCTGGAGGGACTAAAGCTCATACAGACGAGCAATATTCCTATGGCGAGAGGACTTGGCTCGTCTTCTGCCTGCATAATCGCAGGACTTGTGGGAGCAAACAAAATGCTTGGAGATCCCCTCACAAAGGACGATCTTGTTGACCTTGCGGCACAGATAGAGGGTCACCCTGACAACACTGCGCCTGCACTTCTTGGCGGAATCGTGACGGCAGTATTTGACGGAAGAAAGGTACACTGGGTAAAGCAGGAGGTTTTCACAAAGCTGAAATTTGTGGCGATAATACCTGATTTTGAGCTGAAAACTGAGGAAGCGAGGGCTTGTCTGCCTAAGGAAGTTTCACACAAGGACGCAGTTTACAACCTTTCCCGTGCGGCGCTTTTCTCGGCTTCGCTTCTTACTGGCAAGTTTGAAAATCTGAAAACGGCAGTTGATGACAGGCTTCATCAGCCTTACAGAATGGCGCTTATACCCCACTGCAAGGACGTTTTTGACATTGCGTACACTCACGGTGCATATGCGGCATACATAAGCGGTGCAGGTCCAACTATCATGGCTATTGTAGATGAGAGCAATCAATATTTCGCAGGCAAGATGAAATTTTCTCTTGACAATGCAGGGCTTAAAGGCTGGCAGGTAAAGGAATTTCACATTGACAACGAGGGTACGAAGCTTATATGACCTGCAAATGGGCATACGCTACACCTGACGGCTTTGATGACATAATAATGAGCGGTGAGGGGGAATATCTCACCGGGTTATGGTTTCAAGGCTCAAAGGGTGCGAGCGTGACAGAGGGCTGTGAAGAGAAGTTTCTGCCTGTATTTAAAGAAACTTGCAGTTGGCTTAAGGCATATTTCAGCGGAGAAACACCTGATTTTACGCCGAGATACAAGCTTGGCGGACAGACGGAGTTTCGCAGGATCGTCACGGAGATAATGACCACGATACCATACGGAAAGGTCATGACCTATGGTGAGGTAGCGGCACAGGCAGCTTTGCGGCTTGGGAAAGAGAAGATGTCTGCACAGGCTGTAGGCGGTGCGGTGGGTGCAAATCCCATAAGCATAATAGTACCATGCCACAGGGTAGTGGGTGCAAAAGGCAGGCTCACAGGCTACAGCGGCGGAATAGGAAACAAGGCGGCGTTGTTGAGGCTGGAGGGTATCGAGATATGAACAGGTGCAAATGGTGCGACCTGAAAAATCCAAAGTATGTGGAATATCATGACAAGGAATGGGGCGTTCTCAGGACTGATGACAGCTATTTGTTTGAGATACTTGTGCTGGAGTCTTTTCAGGCTGGGCTTTCGTGGGAGTGTATACTGAACAAGCGTGAGAATTTCCGCAGGGCTTATGATGATTTTGACATTGATAAGGTCTGTGGATATGACGAAGAGAAGATAGCAGAGCTTTGCTCTGACAGTTCTATTGTGCGAAATAAGCTGAAAATTAGGGCGAGTATTTCTAATGCAAGAATATTTCGGGATATTGTGAAGGAGCATGGGAGCTTTTATGATTATCTTTGCAGGTTTACTGACGGAAAAATATTGTATGAGTGCGATAAAACTACCAACGAATGGTCAGATAGAATATCTGCAGACTTGAAAAAGCGTGGAATGAAGTTCGTGGGAAGCGTGATAATATATTCGTTTTTGCAGGCGGTGGGAGTGATATATTCCCATGATAGGGAATGTGGACTTTATAGAGAAAAATAAAGTAAAGATATAAGCAAAGCGGTGTCGGAGTGGAAACTCTGCACCGCTTTTTGTGTCCTCTTATACAAGGTAAAGTCCGCAAAGAGCGACAGCGATTTTGTGGCGGTAGAACTTTGGTGTAGGGGCTGGCGCCCTCGACAGCCCGATATCGAAGCGGTTAGGCTTGAATTTGTCACGAATGAAAAAAAGCGGACAATTTCTTGCCAAACGTTGTGCGGATAACGTGGAGTTTGTCGAGCAAACGCAAGCGGGACGTCGGATTTCTGCAAAGCAGAAATTGCGTTGCTCCCCTACATGGTTTGTGAAGTAGATAAACAAAGTGCGGATACCGCAGGTGTGAAATAAAAACCGCCCTGCACAATGTACAGAGCGGCTGCATTTTTCAATTTTTTTATTCCATAGGACAAATATTTTTGCGGTTTTCGGCTATCCTTTCGTCTATACCCTCTACCTGCGGCTTAACAAGGCTCGATGTTCCTGCAACAAACATTCTTGCACCTGCTTCGTAAAGCTTGCGGCAGTTCTCGTTTGACATATTGCCGTCAGTTTCTATGATGATGTCCTCATGGCCGTTTTCGTCAAGCCACTTTCTAAGACGTCTTGCCTTATCCACCGTGTTAGGCACAAGCTTCTGTCCTGCAAAACCAGGGTTCACTGTCATGACAAGCACACCGTCTATGAAGTCTACGGCTTCCTCTACCACGCAGATAGGTGTGCCGGGATTGATAGCCAAGATAGGCTTTGCACCGATAGAACGGAGATATTGCAGGCACTTTGCGATATGCTTTGTGCTTTCATAATGCACTGCCGCATAATCGCCCTCTCTGATATCAAACCACTGGAGCCTTTCCTCAGGCTTTTCTATCATGAAATGAAAATCAAATGGGATATCCGTCAGATCACGGAGCTGTTTTACATAATCAGGATAAAGTGTGAAATTCGGCACAAATGAGCCGTCCATTACGTCTATATGGAGATATTCGATATTGTTGCGCTTAAAAGCGTCAAGATATTCCTTTATCTGTCCCAGATGGACGCACATCATTGAGACTGATATCATACCATTGTCCATACTGATCCTCCTGTTTCTATTCATCTTTTTTATCTTCTGCTGTTATCCTCAGGCTCTATGCCCATGATAAGCTGGTCTATTACTCTGTCTGTGGACTTTCCGTCTGTATATTTGAAGTTCTTCTTTATGAAGCCCTCCATTTTTTCAAATTCGTAATCCTTATTTTTAAGGGCGGTCATAAGCTCATCAAAATCGTGGACTATTTTACCAGGAACAAGCTCCTCATACGGCTCATAGAAATCTCTTGTTGCTTCATAATACTTTTGGTCGAAAGCAAAGAAAAGCATTGGCTTTTTAAGCAGTGACATCTCATATATGATAGAGCTGTAGTCTGTAATAAGCACGTCAACTATAAAGAGAATATCATTTACCTCTCTGTAGTCGGAGGCGTCAAGTATTCTGTGAGCATACTCGTCAGGTATTTCGATACGCCTTTTTACAAACGGGTGGAGCTTTACGATAAGAACGGAATCCGTTTCATCAAGAAATTTGCCCCATGCTGTAAGGTCAAGCTTATCAAATGGGAAATGAGCATTATTTGCGTTATCTCCTCTGAAGGTCGGCGCATACATATAAACTGTTTTTGCAGTTTTGCACTCAGGGAAAACTTCCAGCATCTGCTCTCTTGTTTTAGCTTTATACTCATCGTCAAAGAAGATATCCGTTCTTGGGATACCCACAGGATAGAACTTCTTTTCGTCGATAGCGAAGCCCTCTGCATGGTGGAGCGCAGAATGATAGGAGCTTACAGGAACATGGGTATAGCACTTATGCACCCTTGTATTGAACGGAGGTGCGCCCGGCTTGCCCAGTCTTTCAAAGCCCAATGACTTGAACGCTCCGCAGGCGTGCCAAACCTGAAGCACCTTGACGTTCTTAGGATAATCCACAAGGTAGATGTCAGGGTAATAATCATCTATAAGAATGATATCGGAGGTTGCAAGATAGTAGACGAACCTTATCATGGCAGGTATCGACCTATTGACAGTGATACTTGCTTTGAAGTCAAATCTGAACTTATACTTGCTGTCAAGTCCTCTTTCTATCATGCGGTCATAGATGACCTTTTCGTTTCCGCCTATCTCGGCTCTCGAACCGCTGGCAAAGAGGATAATATCCCCGTTTTTCTTAGCAAAATGCTTAAAGAACGAGAACGCCTTTTTAAAGCACCATATCTTTAAGCCGTAAACATCTCTTATAATAAGCTTCTTACGGTTTTGAAGCTTTTTCGCAATACGCTTTGGCAAGGTCTGGGAAGGCTTAGGCTCTTTATAGGTGACGGCAAGCTTATATTCAAGTGTATCCATATCGCTTGCAGACTCGGCATAGAAAAGGTTTTCTGCGCCTCGTCTGAGCTTGAAGTTCATAGGGTTCGCTTTTGTATCGTCCTCTATAGTTTCCACTTTATCGGATATGATACAAGGATACTCGTTCGTAAGCACCTGTTTTGACAGGCATCTGCCATCGTTATCATAGGTGAGCTTGAGAAGCGTACTGCCACTGAGGACATAATCCACTGTATCTGTTGATATCTGCGGTTTATTCATGCCCTTATACTTTGTAAATATTTTAAGGGCATAGTCGCCTGTGGCGATAGGGGCTTCGTTATTGGCGGACATTATATTCACTGTCAGATGAAAATGAGTTCCGCTTACTTCAAAATGCTGGGCAGGGAACATACAAGTTCTATCCTGCGTGATGAATCTTGCTGACAAGTTTTCAAGCTCGTCTTTTTCAAAGCCCACAAGCTCGCCCTCGATATGGAGGATAACTCTCTTGAACTCTACTCTTGTAAGCTCTGCGAATTTTTTGTTTCTCTCTTTTAATCTCTCAATAGTCTTTCTTCTGTTCCCGTATATCTCTTCAAATTCGGGAGTCATATTATCCATTTAAAACTATTCCTTACTTTCCGCCGCCTTTACAGCTTCCCTCAACTTTCATTTCGGGTCTTGAAAAGCGACTACAGAATTTTTACTCAAATTTACAAACAGCAGACTGTTTAATCGTCAAATGTGAACATTACCTTTAAGGTGAACTCGCCTGTGTTTCTGATAGCGGAGAATGCCTTTTCGTTCTCCTCTATTGTGAATGTATGTGTGATAACAGTATTTTTCCAGCTTGTCAGTTGATATTTTTGAATTATGACATTATTCCAATCGTTCACTCTGCTGTTATAGCTGGAATTCCATGAGCCTTTGACTGTTATCTGCTTTCTCAGTATTGACCAATAGATATTCTTAGGCAGGATAAGGTCTGTTGACGGGTTGCCAACGAGAACGATACTGCCAAGAGCGCCTGTTGACTCGATAGCGGAGGCGATAGCTTCGTTTGAGCCGACAGCTTCAAATGTTACGTCTGCTCCGTCGATACCTATTATTTTCTTTACCTGTGCAGGGAGATCGTCAACGCCTGTATCAACAACGTCAAAGCCCAGCTTCTTTGCATACTCAAGCTTATTCTTTGAACGGCCTGCGATAACTACCTTACCTGTTTTTGTTCTCTCTTTTGCAAAGAGAGCTATCATAAAGCCGATAGTACCTGTGCCTATGATAACAACATTCTGACCCTCTTTGATGTCACCGATATTTACAGCGTGCATTGAAACAGCGGCAGGCTCGCAGAGCGCTGCTGTTTTATAATCGAGGGTATCGTCGAACGGAACTAAGTTCCATACCGGAACAACGAGGTACTCAGCCCATGCGCCGTCCTGTCTTGAACCGAAATAGCTATAGCCTGAGCATTGTGCATATTCCTCCATTTTGCAGGCTTTACAATGCTTGCAAGGGAGCATAGGGAACACGCAGGAACGTTTGCCGAGAAGGCTTTCGTCAACGTCGTCGCCAACTGCAACTATCTGACCTGAAAACTCATGACCAGGTATGGTCGGGAAGTGGTAAGTTCCTGTTACAAAGCATCTTGGCATATCGCTTGAACAAATTCCGCACGCCTTTATTTTCAGCAATACGGTGCCTTTTTCAAGCTTTGGCACGTCTACCTCAGTTACTCTCAGGTCGCCCACGCCATAAAGTACAAGTGCTTTCATCTTTTCGGGTATGTTTATTAAGCTTTTCATAAAAAAAGTCCTTTCTATTTACCGCCAAGCAGCGTTCTGACAATAAGCAGGTCGCTGTCTGTTGTTATCTTGAAATTAATAGCGTCGCCCTCTATAAGGTGGATAGGCTGGTTATTCATTGTGCATATCTGCGAAGTGCCTGTGATGACTTTTTTCTGCTCTTCAGTGAGGTTATCCTGCATTTGGATAAAGTGGGCAAGGCGGAAGCTGTCGGGAGCTTGTCCGCTGTAAAGCTCGCTTCTGACAGGGATGTCTTCAACATACTCTCCTCCCTTTGAATGGAGGATAGTATCTGCACATGGAAGTCCACAGACGCAAGCACCGTATTCTGCGGCACAATCTATGGAATCGTTGAGTATCTTCTCTGTAACAAAAGGTCTTACGGCATCGTGGATAACGATAACATCGTCATCATGAAGTCCGTTATCTTTTGTGATAGCGGTGGTGACATTATTTATAGTATCCATTCTTTCCTTGCCGCCGAGAATTATCCTTACCTTTTCGCTTTCAGGAATATTCTTTTTCACCTGCTCGTTCATATAGTCCTCATAGTCCTTATGGACGGCGATATAGATATAATCAAATCTCTTTACCTTGAGCATATTTTCAAGGGTATAGATTATGATCGGCTTACCTCCGATCTCGATAAACTGCTTTGGTATTTTTGAGCTTTTAACTCTTGTACCTGATCCCCCTGCGAGCATTGCACCGTAAATCATAGACAAACTCCTTACTTATATTTATATTATAAATGTATCTGACAAATAAATCATTGTGATACGCCGATAAAGTTTCGGCAGTCAACGGGCGAACGCTGTTCACCCCTACATAATTTAAGGCAATACCGCACAAAGAACGTGCGTCAGATGCGTAGTCAGATTTTTGTGTGATATGACGGAAAATCTGCAAGCAGATGGCGTGCAAAGCCGTCAGGCGGGCTTTGTGCGGTGTTGCCTTAGTATTCGCTGTTTTGCGACATAATATAATCGGCTATCCTTTCTGTGGAACGGCCGTCGCAAGCACCCATAAATCTTTCTCTGAAATCAGAAATGACAGTAGGGTCGGCTTTTCCCTGCTTTATGGCGTTTATAAGCTCCTCATTGGTCTTAACTATTGGTCCCGGGAGGAAGCTATAGTCATAGGGATAATAAAAGCCTCTATAGTCATAGAACTGGTCAAGGTCAAAAGCGTAGAATATCATAGGTCTTTCAAAGAGCGAATATTCAAAAATAAGCGAAGAATAATCGGTTATGCACATATCGGCAGTAAAAAGAAGATCCTCGATAGGCATATGTTCTGTTATGTCAAAGGCGAAGTCCTGACAATCCTCGGGTATATCCCATTCCTTTTTAACAAAGCCGTGTCTTTTTACAAGAAGCACCCACTCGCTGCCGAAATTCTCTTTAAGGGCTTTTATATCCAACTTTTCGGGGATATAAGCCTTATCAGCGTCCCCACGATAGGTCGGGGCATAGAGCAGGACTTTTTTATACTGTGCGTTCGGGCAATTTTTATAGAGATTTTCAAAGGCTTTCACACGATTTTCCTCTTTAAAGAAAAAGTCGGTACGAGATACGCCTATTGCCTGCACGCTATTATTATCAAGATCAAAGCCGAAAGCTTCCTTGAAAGCCCATATGCACTCTTTACTGCTGACGGTACAAAGCGTATAGCTTGTATGGGCAGGGAACTTTCTCAATTCTTCCAGCGACTCGCCAAAAGAGAGGTCGGTGATACTTTCTCCCCACTTTTTGAAAGCTCCGCAGGAATGCCATGTTTGAACGACCTTTGTGTCTTTTCTGAACTTAAAAGCGCCGAACAGATTACAGGTATCGTTAAGCAAAACGCAACCCACGTTTCCCATTAGCCAAGTAAGCTTCAGATATCTCAGCAGATAGCCCATTCCGCCCTTATTATTATGGACGTAATAGACCTGCGGATCAAGTCCTCTGGTCTTTATCTCCTCATAGATATAGCGGAAGCTATCCGTCAGCGTACCGCTTCTTATCTCGGCAAAGATGACCTTGTTTTTTCTCAAAGGTCTAAGGCTTGACACTTTATAGCAAAGGGGATAGACTCCTTTGAACATTATGATCTTGGCGGTGTTTCTGACCGCCTGTTTTAAACCGCTCATTTCTCACCCTACATTATATCATATTATGCGCCGTTTGTCTACACTTTAACAAATAACATAACACTTTTGCGGCACATCTCACAAAAAAGCTTATTTTCTGAGCTTTATTATGCTCATTTTAACGTATGCACAACGCTAAAAATAGTTCTCTTGTGTAGTATTATAGTGCAGAACGGGAGAAGTGTCAAGGGGGTATTTGTAATTTTGTAAAATTATTTGAATAATGTGAAGATGGGACTATTTCTGCTTTATTAACTGACAAAGTATTTTTTATTATGTGAGGAAACAGCTATTGACCCGCTTTGAACAATATGCTATAATGTAGTAAAGTCATCATAAATAGGAAGTGGTCTTATGTATGAAGTTCGTTGGCCTGATAAAGAAAGGTGGATATTCATATTTTGTGATTATCCTGGTGAGCCTGACGAATTTGTTGTGCTTTTAAAAGCATACCGAGATATGGTTCACGGCAAGATCAGGGCGATATCCGACTCAATGCAATACAAAGTAGACAATGATGAGCTTGGGCTGATTTTCCAATGGGACGATTGTTTTGGTATCACTGTAATTGTTCCCAAGTCAACTGATCTTGACAAGGCTTACAATACTCTTAAAGATTTGTGCGAGAATATTTAGGCGTTAAATTGCATAAAGCTATATGCTATACTATTGACACATAAAAAGAGCTATCCGATTCGCAAATCGAATCAGATAGCTCTTATCTTTTCAGGCAATATCTATATTATTCCCACTCCTCAAATCGCCCTCAAGACTAGACAATTTTGTTTAGGAAATTTGAGCTGTGGTATCTCAATTATACATTTTGTTCTGTATTGTACTTGGCTGCTGATGCTCCGTTATCATTCTGTTAGCACGTTTGATAATGAGCTGTGCAACTTGTGGAGGCAATGTGTGCCTGGTGGCTTGCTCCTTGTTTGGTATTATAGCGCAGGTAGGGGTGGTTTGTCAAGGGAAATGTTCAAATTACTTAATTACTATTTTAGGGAGTCCATGACTAAGAATTGTATTAGTAATATTTGAAATTGGTATCAGCTCATTATCAACAATAACGAATGATATTTTTGAGGTTTGACCGAATTCCCCTGCCAATTGAATAGTGGTAGATGTAACCATTCCAAATTCGTGTATATGGTTGTTTGTACTATCATCACAATCCATCAACAAAACATCTCCAACCAGATTTCCAACAACGCTGAATAATGCACCTTGAACGAACACCTTATAAAAATTACAAATCTGCGAAGAAGTTCTATTCTCTATGCTTATAAGATTATCATTGTTTAGCACGACTAAATCGCCGCCACAAATTGCTCCATATAAAAGCTGGCAAGCCATTCTTAGTGATTCTTTAAGTGCATAAATCATTATAGCATATGCATATAATATATCTGGTGCATTCAACTGTTTATTTAGAAGTCTCACAGACAATGTGCTTAAATCAGGTGGAATATCTTCATTATATCCCGTACTAAACTCTCTTTCCATAATTGTCATTATTGCTTGTAAGTTGTTCTTATTTATTATTATTTTGGAAAAACGATCAATATCAGAATCATATACAGCTTTATAAACTTTTCCACTTTTGAATGCTTTTACCAAATTATCGTATTCGCTGTCTTCAAATAATGAAATTGAATCATTATTCAACGTGACACTCTTATATAAAAAATATGGACTTATAGCATCGGCAATTATGGGGGATTTTTCTCTCATATCATTCAAACAAAGCTCAACAAATCGTGTTAATGTTTTATGACCTTTTTCAATAGCCATTCTTTCCTCGTTTGAAAGACGTTTAATGCTTAAAAAAGCCGGCAATTGTATTTTATCTGCATTATCATCAACAAATAGATATCCATGGAACTGATTATTGCTATGTTCCGCTAATTGTGCAAAATCTCCGTGAGGATTTCGTGGTATTTCTCCGGAGGAAATGTTTCCTTTTGTAATCTTTAATGCCATAATTGTGTCGCTTATTTCTTTAGCAGCCATATTTTTTTGCGCTTTTTTACATAGAGCGAAAACCTCGTTACGAAATGATAAGCTCATTTTGCACCTCCGCCATTAAACATTCGATTGCTTTGCCGTATAGCTTCTTTTTCCATCCTACTGTTTATCTCTTTCCTTACCATCTCCTGAACTTGATGCTCTCCCACTAACTTAACGGTATCAGTAGGTTCATACTTTTTAGATGTATATTGAACATAATTATCTACGATTAAATTTAATACGATATTGGGTATCATTCTCCTTGCAAAAAAAAGAAATTTTTCTATAAGCAACCGTTCGCCAGTGGTATCTTTAAGAACAAATGGACTCCATTTTTCCGGATAATACCTACAAAGCGAAGCAAGAGAAAACAGCGTAATATACATATTCAATATCGTAGGGAGAGTAATCGTCTTACTGTTTTTGGTGTGTGAAGCTCTCAAAAATGGTTGCCCAGAATAGGATATCTCACTAATATCTTTTCCATTCAATTTATGTCGAAGAATAAAGAAGGCATTATTACTGAGATCATGCGAATCAACGGGATGTAAATATGATTTTGAAAAGCCGGTTACATTTTCAAGCAATTGTTGAGTAAGTTGCCTGTTTTCTTCATTAAAATATACCTTTTCGACCTTTCCTTCAGGTGTGTTAATAACTTCAAGCATTGCAATTCTGCTATTATATTTTTCATAACAGGTATTATATTCTCTGCTTATTTCAGCAATAGAGTCTAAAAAATCTCTTGTTTTCCAATCCCCAAATCCTGTCAAATCATCATTGAAGCCTAATATTCGTGCTATAACATGAACACCACCTGTTTCATGGCTAAGAAATCTTACATCCGTATCAGCTATAAACTCCATTTCATCTGGAATAAATATTTTCATTCCATGATTCTCTATATGATTTATTTCGCCTTTTATAAGATTAGCCATACCATAAAGAAGATTAGTTGAACCGTAATATAGTAGCAATGGTGCTATCTGAAGATTAGCTTCTTTTGCAGACTTATAGTATTCATATGCCTGTAATAATGATCCGGCTATGCAAGCAATGGTATCCTCATCTATCTCTTTCTCATGTTTTTTTGAGTATCTTTTGATATTTGCTTCGTATGTGTACTGGAGTATTTCTCTCCACAAATCATTCTCTGGATTTTCAGAAAAATAAGTAATCATACTATTCACGCCCCTATAAAAGATTCCATTGAAGTGATACAAATATCCAGTATATCTACATTATACCACAATACCCGTATTATTTCAAGGGAATTCGACTATATATTCTATTATTCCTGCCCCGATTTCTTCAAATTACAATTCCTGCAAAGCATCTGCAAGTGTATCTGTATCTGCAAGTTTTCCGGAACCGTTTTCCCGCCTGCGTGCCAGGGCGTGATGTGATCGCCGTGCATCTGAGCAAACTCATAGTGCTTGTTGCATATCGGACAGATACCTTTCTGACGTTCGTATGCTTCACGCTTCTGTGTATCAGAGAATGGTCTGATGCTGAGATTACGTTCATCACCGTTGAGGATGTAGGTATATATTCCTTTTTTATTGCTTACATCATCGTCAGCCATAAGCCTTGTTATAGCAGCTTCGAGAGCATCGGGATCAAGTTCTGCATCTTTGTATGTGTTATAGAGCAGTCCCCACTCTATGCCTTTCATTTCTTTGCGATATACGGGGAATATCGTTTCAACCCATTCAATCACACGCTTGAAATATATCCATATCTGGTTGGCGTTATCATCGTGCTGATGAAGCGCCATATATTCTTCTATCGTATCCAAGCCGTCACGGGCAGCGATCCACCTGATAGCGGTTTCGAGGTATTCCTGTCTGATAGGAGAACCCGACACATAGTTCTTCGCCATATTGTAGGCGGCACAGGTAGGCTTTGAAAAATGCAGTTTCGCATCTGAAAGCCAAGTGCCTGTATAGGCGGTATTGCGAAGCTCCTGAGCTGTCAGCGGTTTACCTGCTATATTTATGACCTTGAACCACTCATGTACCTCCGAGGGAGTACCATCGCATACATAAATATCAAGGACATAATCATCTATCTGCTTTTGCAGGTCTTTCTCCAAGTTGAAGTAGTATTTCTCATCTACCGCAAATGTTCTCTCACTTTCGGCAGCGTAACGACAGATAGAGATCGTTCTCTGCTGTCCGTCCATCAGCTCGTAACGCCCGTCATCTGTTTTTGCCCAGTACATCGTGTTCAGAGGAAAGCCTTTCTTGACGGTGCGAATAACTTCATCACGCTCTTTCGGAGCATAAACATATTCACGCTGATACGGCGGTCTGACATCAAGCAGTCCGCCATAGGCAACAATTCCTTCAATACCGTCTGTTCCACGTTCTTCATAGCCTCGACACAGTTCTGCAACTGAAATCTGAATACGATCAATTTTCATTATGTATCACTCCTTTTCGGGATTTCGATTTCTAACCAATAACCTTGCATACGTTGCTTTTCCTTTGATAGTACCATCTTTATCTTTTATCAGTCCATGACTTTTAACGGGGACTTCATCGTATTTTCTGAATTGATTGGCATCTAATAATTCAAATTGATCTGGAGAGAAGGAACTTAGGAATGTAATAGGAACGGCAAGTGGTTTATCAGTATCACAGGGAATTTCAGCAACAGTTTTTACAAAATAGGCATCATAATTATCATACTCAGGATACTCTTGAATACTAAAGTGCTTATACAAATCAAGAAATTGATGACGAATATCTATATCCATATTCGTAAACCAACAGATATTACCAAGCCTACGCCATTTCTGACCGTCCTCGTCCTGCTTGTAATCAGTATTCTTGGCTTCGTAGTAATCAGGCACTTTGAACCAGAAATGTCCTGAATTATATCCGAGCCACATCTTATTCTCTCTGAAATAATGAAATATCTCCTTAAACGTTATATGATTCATATTACCGAGGACAAGAAATTGCTTTCCGCTCTCAGCGAGTAAAGGGATATACTCTTTCATCAGAGAAAAAGGTGGATTCGTTACCACGATATCACATTCATTCAGCAGAGCTATACACTCTCTGGAACGGAAATCACCGTCCTCATTCAGAAGCGTAAGGGCGTTCTTATTGTTTCGCAGCAAATATTCCACATCACTCAGATCAACTGTTGCATCGCCGTTTGCATCGGTGACCTCTGTTATCTCTATCTTGTATGGCTTCTTTTCCTCGCCTGCGGGATAAGTGATCTCCTCATCAGCAAACAAATATAGCTGAGTATATGTGATAGGAGAAGTTGCATAACAAGTGGTTATCAGCTTTTTTAGTCCGAGAGCATTGAAGTTCAAAGCAAAATACTTAAAGAAATTGCTCTCGTAGGGATCATCACAGTTACAGAGTACCGTCTTTCCTTTGAAATATTTCCTATAATGACGCAGTTCTTCTTCTATTGTGGATAGCTGCGTGTAAAATTCATCGGTCTTTCCTGCCTTCGACATATGTAGATTACTGTTACCTGCCATATTACGCCTCCGAAAACTTGCATCTACTGAAACTTTTTACCCTGAAACTTTCGTATATAGAATATATTATAGCACAATCTATCGAAATTGACAAGTATATTTGGGTATAATATTCCAAAAGAGAAACGTGGAGGTGAGGCAAGTGTATGATCTTGGAGCTTTGATAAGATCATTACGCAAGGAACGGAAAATAACGCAGAAGAAGCTCGGAGAAATGCTCGATGTTACAGAGGGCACTATCAGCAAATATGAAGCTAATACAATGACACCGCCATTTGAGACACTTCGCTCTATCGCCAGTATCTTCAACGTTTCAATGGACACCCTATGCGGTATGAAGCATCAGGGGACACTCTCTACTCACGGGCTAACCGAAGCACAGGCCGAGACTGTCAAAGCCCTGGTCGATGCCTATCGTATCAAAAACGCTCAGACGGGCAGGCAGCTCACGCATGAGCAGTATGCTGTTCTGGGGAAAATCACAGCCGAGCTGACAAAATAAAGCCGAAGGACACACGCAGAATCCTTCGGCTTTATCTTGAAATTAGCATCAATCTGTGATACAATAGTAATAGAGCTTTTAGAAAGGAAGAAGTTAAGATGGCTGATAATTCTTTCAATTATTCGGAGTTGTTTGCTTTTGGAGATTATTCCGCTAAGTTGCAGGAAGCAACGAAACCGTTAATTAGTATGTCCCAACGGCTCCAAGAAATGACTGAACCAATTAATAAGATGACTCAGAACATAGATCCTCTTATTGCTGTTTTGGAAAACTATAAGGGATTGTCCGATTCAATCCAAGCATCAATACAAGCATATAACGAAGTATTTAAGCCTATTCGTGAGGAGATAGCAAACTTTTCAAAGAATTATGGTGAGATTCTTGCAAAATTTGCTGATCGCATAAGACCGTTGTCAGCAATCCGAAAATTAGAAGAATCACAGTTTGTTTATTGGAAGCCATTACCTGAGTATTTAGTAGATCAATTGCTTTCAAATAAATCTACTGACACGGTTCTGCTTGAATTTGCACTCCAAGATGATGCCGAGTTAATCCAACATATTACATCTGAATGCGAAAAACATATCTTTCTAAAAGACAATAGTATACTGTTCAATCAAGCAATAAGTGCATACGATGGAGAAATGTACACTATCGCTGCTGTAGGATTACTTTCAGTTATTGATGGCGTATTGTCTGAAGCAACAAAGCAATACCGAAATACCAATATTCCTTCACGAGGCAGAACACTTTTAAAGAAATTAGAAGACACTGGCTCATTAGATGAAACAGAATATGCAGTTTTGACTCTTGAATTGACTTTTGAGGCTACTATGGATTCATTAGCAGCCCAAAGTGACTTTACGCAAGATGAACCATCAAATCTCAATCGTCATTTTATAATACATGGACATTCAAAAAAAGAAAAAACGCAGTTAGATTGCATTAAGCTGATGAATTTCTTGTATGGTATACTGCTCATTGATAAGATTGCGAACGAATCCACTTCGTTATCCATCGATAATTAATTATATTTATATGCCGCTCGATATAATATCGAACGGCATATATTAATATTTCACACATACACCATAGCCGCATACACCGGATCTCTGGCGATCAAGCGATCCATATTCTCCAGACCTCTCGCTTTTGCAAGATCACCGACCGCTACGGCTCTGAGATACTCAGTATCATTTTCGGGCATCATTCCGACCTGACGTTCAATGGCTTCCGCCACGGAACAGTCAAGGTCGGTCAGGTAGCTGAGTATCGTGCCGTCGTTGACGAGCTTTTTCAGCCTTACAGGACGGTACTCCGCCGAGTGGTGCAGGTGATACTTGATGTGATCGGAGCTGAATGTTGTCACGCTCGGCTCGGCATCGGCGGTGTTGTGGGTAACGGTCAGGGCATCGGTGTCAAGCACCCATACGGGCTTGCTCTTGCCGCACGCCTGAACCTTGTCTTTGCTTCTGATGATCATAATAAAACCTCCTGTTATTCCAGTCCCCACGATTTTTTCTTTCTGGTGGCGGACTGCTGTATCTGTTCTTCCTCACGCTGAGCCTGAATATGCTCTTGAAGCTGTTTCACCTCAGCGAATTTCTGCGGTTCGCATTTTTTGAACAGACCGATAAATTCAGCCTGTACATCAGCCTTTGCTTGCAGAGTTGAAACCTCATGGGTAAGCTCGTTGATACGTCCCGAACGCTCCGCAGCCTTATGCCAAAGATCATCGTATTCATTATATTTCTTCTGGAGAAGTTCACGCAGGTCATATATGGTAAGACTTTTCCTGTGCGAAGCATCAGCCGCTTTCGCTGCGATCTTGCCGAGCTTTTCAACTTTGGCAATGATATCGTCCTTGTGTTTCATGATAGACAGCTTACCGTCAAGCAGACTGTCAAGCTCCTGTCTGATAGCAAGGCAATCGTCCTCGACCTTGTTGTCTTTTTCAAGGTAGGGCAGATAGCTCATGATTGCATTGACCGTGGCAGTCTTTTTCTCAATCTGAGCATTGAGCTTTTCACTCTTTGCCTGCTTCTCCGAAAGCTCCGCTGCTGCCTGAGCATTCTGCACCGCCAGCTCGTCCGCCTGCCTGCGTTTTTCCTTGTATTCCGGTATCTCTAAAGTCCCTCTCGCCTTTTCGGGAGCGAGGGGGTGGATACTCTTGTGAGGACACACAT
>OGML01001433.1_pt1 | contig 20383 bp, 24 predicted proteins | sample 1572951 | NCBI WGS metagenome assembly OGML01 (sample SAMEA2581883, study PRJEB24529) | metagenome | biome: Human gut stool | place: China | collected 2011 | reverse complement strand
CGCTGCGCAGTGTAAGTGCAGTGTACGTGGCTTCGCCACGAGTCCCTGCGAGTCGTTACCGGTATCAACCGCGCCTTACTACCGTGAGACGCGTGTGACGGGAGCACGGCGGCAGACATCTTGCGGGCGCGGCATTGCTGCACTCACCGCGCGTTGGATGAAACAAATGTTGCAATTTGTCGGAACTTATGATACGGTAATAACAAGGCGCTGCACGAACGGCAGGCGGTTGGCTACATCCTCCGAGAGGAGGTGGTAGATATGCCTATTACGATCACGTTACATATCCTTGGATATGTGGTTACGATCCGTATAAAAAACGAAAACCGCCACTCGGCCAAGTGACGGTTTCTCATTTTGAGTCTTCCTAACTTCCCGGGCTGACCGCTTGTCGCAGCGCCCTTTCTACGTCCATTATAGCAAATTCTCCCGCGCTGTCAAGCGACAGTGCGGGCTTTGTTTTTATCTGCCTTATTTATGCCAAATCTCGCAGCTGTCCGGCGCGTATTTCCATAAGCTGCGGACCGTTCACAGAAAAGAACACTGTTGAAATAGAAAAGCAGCAATCCCACCTGCGGCGAGCGCAGCAATGCCGCGCCCGCAGGCAGTCCGCCGCCGTACTACCGTCACTCGCGCCCCACGGAGTAGGGCGCGGTTGATATCGGCAACGAATCGCAGAGATTCGTGGCGAAGCCACGTACACCGCACCCGATTCCGCAGGCCGCGCAGCTCTTCAAGTGCCGATCTGCCAATGTGCGGGGTCGAGGGGCAAGACCCCTCGTCCTTTCTCTCGGGGGTTCAAGGGGGATACTCTCTTTCGAGAAAGAGAGTATCCCCCTTACTGCGCACCCTGCGGCACGCAGGGAACAAAGTGCAGAGCACCGCGCTGCCAAAAATCCCGCCTTTCAGCAAAGAAAAAAGAACGCCTCTTCCGAGGCGTTCTGCTTATTTTTGCGAAAGTAAAATTTACAGATACTTCTGCATGCCGTCGGTGGCGAGGGCGGGGTCGCCGGAGACGGAGATGGTGAACTTGACGCCGGTGGCGTTGCTGAAGCGCTCGAGCTCGTTCAGGAAATCGTCGGCCGCCTGGTTGCACTCGCCGCCGGTGATCTTGAACAGGTTGTCGATGAAGATGTGGGAAATATCATAATTGCCCGCGTACAGGCCGAACAGGAAGCCGCGCAGGGCCTCGTAGTTGGACAGGTCGTACTCGTAGGCAGAGATCAGACGAACGTGATAGTGCAGGTCAAAGGTCATGGTAGACTTTGCTTCGACGCAGACGACGCTGCCGTTATCCTCCTGCGCAGTGGTATTGATCATTTCGATCAGCTTCTTGGTCTTACCGGTGCCCTTTTCACCCATGATGAGTCTGACCATAGAAATCACTCCTTTCAATAGATCCCCGCCTCTTTTGCGGGGGATGGTCTTTCTGATGGCATCAGCATAGCATAAATGAAACAAATTTGCAATGCTGAATGGAAAGTTTCAGGTTTATTCAAAAAATTCAGCGCAGGCGCTTACGCAGCTCCTCGCCCATCTCCTCGTATCCGGGCTTGCCGAGCAGCGCGAACATGTTCTTTTTATACGCCTCCACGCCCGGCTGGTCGAAGGGGTTGACGCCGAGCAGATAGCCGCTCAGCCCGCAGGCGTATTCAAAGAAGTAAATGAGCTGGCCCATCGTGCGGGCGTTGTTCTCATCGAGGTTCAAAATGATGTTCGGCACGCCGCCCTCGACATGGGCGAGCAGCGTCCCGTCCATGGCCTGACGGTTGATGAAGTCCATCGTCTTTCCCGCAAGGAAGTTGAGCCCGTCGCCATTCGCTTCGTCAAAGGGGACGACCATCTGCTGCTCCGCGGGCGCAAAGCGCACAACGGTCTCCATCAGCATACGCTCGCCCTGCTGGATGTACTGGCCCATCGAGTGCAGGTCTGCGGTGAAGTCGACGCTCGCGGGGAAGAGGCCCTTTTCCTCCTTGCCCTCGCTCTCGCCGTAGAGCTGCTTCCACCACTCGGCCATGAAGCGGAACGCGGGCTCGAAGCACGCGAGAAGCTCCACCTTCTTGCCCTGACGGTAGAGCTCGTGGCGCATGGCGGCGTACTGCCAGGCGGGATTGCTGTAATCGTTTTTCGCGCAGAGCGACATCATCTCCTGCGCACCGCCCATGAGTTCATCCAGATCAACGCCGGCGACGGCGATGGGGAGAAGACCAACGGCGGTGAGCACGCTGTAGCGTCCGCCGATGTTGTCGGGCACGACGAATTCCTCGTATCCCTCCTGATCGGCGAGGGACTTGAGCGCGCCTTTGTGCGCGTCGGTCGTGGCGTAGATGCGCTTCGCGGCTTCGGCCTTGCCGTATTTCTTTTCGAGCTTTTCGCGGAAGAAGCGGAACGCGACGGCGGGCTCGGTCGTCGTGCCGGACTTCGAGATGACGTTGACGGAGAAATCGTCGTCGCCGATGAGCTCCGTCACCTCGCGCAGCGCGTCGGAGGAGAGGCCGTTGCCGATAAAGTAGATGTTCGGCGTGGACTTCTTCTTTAAGTTATAGTTCGGGGAGCAGAGGCATTCGATGACGCCGCGCGCGCCGAGATAGCTGCCGCCGATGCCGATGACGACGAGCGCCTTGGAATCGCCCTGAATCTTCTTCGCCGCGGCGAGGATGCGGGCGTACTCATCCTTGTCATAGTTGCGCGGGAGCGTGACCCAGCCGATGAAATCAGAGCCCTTTCCGCCGCCGTTTTGCAGCCAGCCCGCCGCGCGCTCGAGACGCGGGCGCAGCGCCGCCTCATACGGCAACGAGAGAAACGATACGGCATGGGATACGTCGATAGACAGCATAAAAATGGCCTCCTGCGATCAAAAATTCTTGCTTGCATTGTAGCACACGACAAAAAAAGAAACAAGCGCAAAGCGGGGAAAAACGGGAGGCAAACACCGCGCTGCCGTCCAGAAACCGTGAAAACTGTGGAAAGCGGCAAAAAACGATTCGCTTTACCGCTCCATCTTTGTAAAGTGCGTGTATTTACTGTCACACATTATTGTGTTATCGTGTTACCACACTAAATCGAACGGCCAAGCGCCGGAACTTACAGGAGGAAGAAACGATGAAAAAATTCTTAGCCATGGCGCTTGCCGCCGTGATGGTACTGGCCCTTGCCGCCTGCGGCAGCAAGAACGACACCGCCGACGATACCGGTGATGCGCAGGACGCGCAGGGCGGCGAGACGCAAAAGCTGATCGTCGGCTTTGATGCCGAGTTCCCGCCGTTCGGCTTCATCGCCGCCGACGGTAGCTACGACGGCTTTGATCTCGCAATGGCCAAGGAGCTGTGCGCGCGCCTCGGCTGGGAGTACGAGGCCGTGGCCATCGACTGGAACAGCAAGGACGCCGAGCTTTCGAGCGGCACGATCAACTGCATCTGGAACGGCTTCACCTACACCGGCCGCGAAAATGACTACACGTTCTCCGACCCCTATGTGGATAACTCCATCGTGATGGTCGTGAAGGCCGACAGCGGCATCACCTCGCTCGCGGACCTCGCCGGTAAGAGCGTGATGGCGCAGGCCGCGTCCTCCGCGGTCGACGCGATCAACGAAAACGAGGACTTCAAGGCGTCGCTCAAGGAGGTCGTGGAGCTGGGCGACTACAACATGGGCTTTATGGACCTCGCCCAGGGCACGGTGGACGCCGTGGCCGCTGACCTCGGCGTTGCGCAGTATCAGATCGCGAACAACGACGGCGACTATGTCATCCTTGACGAGCCCCTCTCCACCGAGCAGTACGCCATCGGCTTCCTCAAGGGCAACACCGAGCTGCGCGACGCGGTGAACGCCGAGCTTCTCAAGATGGCCGAGGACGGCACCATGCTGGAGATCGCGCAGAAGTACGTCGATCAGGGCCTTGTGCTCGACAGCCTGTGCCTTATCAACAAGTAAAAACGTTTACCTCGGGCGACTGTAAAAACCAATTATAACTCATAGGTGCCCATCCTCTTCTCAGGGAGGGAGCGGGGGCGAAAGCCCCCGCTTTTTCCCGCTTATGACCGAATAAGGGAGAATCATTCCATGACTGTATCCACGATGCTTTCGCTATTATCCGAGGGCTTTGTCACATCGCTTTTGATCTTCGTGCTGACGCTGCTATTCTCGATGCCGCTGGGCCTTGCGGTGATGTTTGGCCGCCGCAGCAGATTGACGCCGCTGCGCGGCTTCATCAAGGCGTATATCTCCATCATGCGCGGAACGCCGCTGATGCTGCAGCTGATGGTCGTCTTCTACGGGCCGAAGCTCCTGCTTGGCGTCACGGTGCCGGGCAACTGGCGCTTCACGGCGGTCATCGTCGCGTTCGTCATCAACTATGCGGCGTATTTTGCCGAGATCTACCGCGGCGGCATCGAGTCCATCCCGCGCGGGCAGTATGAGGCCGCGCAGGTGCTGGGCTACACCAAGGCGCAGACATTTTTCAAGATCATCCTGCCGCAGATGGTCAAGCGCGTCATCCCTGCGGTGACGAACGAGGTCATCACGCTCGTCAAGGACACGTCGCTCGCGTCCGTCATCGGCACGGTGGAGATGTTCACGCGCGCCAAGCAGATCGTTGCCTCGCCGAATACGCCGGGCATGCTGGCGCTGGTGGCGGCGGGTGTCTTCTACTATGTCTTCAACTATGTGGTCGCCTTCGCCATGGAAAAATGGGAGCAGGCGCTGCGCTATTACCGCTAAAGGGAGGGGAGAGCAATGGCAGTTTTTGAAATGCGGAACGCCAGAAAGGCGTTCGGCTTGCTCGAAGTCTTAAAGGGCGTGTCGCTCAAGGTGGAAAAGGGCGAGGTCGTGTCGATCATCGGTCCCTCGGGCGGCGGCAAGTCGACGATGCTGCGCTGCGCGACGCTGCTCGAAACGATGGACTCCGGCACGCTCGCGTATGGCGAAAACGTCGCAGCGCGCGAGGAAAACGGCAAAAGCGTCTACGCCGGAAAAGCCGCGCTTGCGCAGGTGCGGCGGCAGTTCGGGCTGGTGTTCCAGCAGTTTGACCTCTTCCCGCACTACACAGTGCTGAAAAACGTCTGCGACGCGCCGATCTCGGTGCAAAAGCGCGATAGAGCCGAGGTCGAGGCCGAGGCGATGGCGCTGCTCGACAAAATGGGACTAAAAGGCAAGGAAAACGCCTACCCCTATCAGCTCTCGGGCGGGCAGCAGCAGCGCGTGGCCATCGCCCGCGCGCTCGCGATGAAGCCGGAAATCCTCTTTTTCGACGAGCCGACCTCCGCGCTCGATCCGCTGCTCACGGGCGAGGTGCTGCGCGTCATCCGCTCTCTTGCCGACGAGCACATGACGATGGTCATCGTGACGCACGAGATGCCCTTTGCCCGCGCCGTGAGCGACCGCGTCGTGTTTCTGGACGGCGGCGTCATCGTGGAGCAGGGCAGCCCCGAGCAGGTCTTCGAAAACCCGCAGCAGGAGCGAACCAAGGAATTCTTGCAGTCTTACCGCGAGACGAGCAGCGCTCAGGCGTAGTAATTCACGAGCAGGTCGACGACCGCGCCGTAGCTCTGTGTGCCGAGTTCATCGCCGTAGGATTTGATCATCTTATCATTGAGCGACTGGGTGACGGTGGCCGTGAGGCCCTTGTACTGCGCCCAGTAGGCGCTGTTGTAGCGCAGATCGAGCACGATCTCGTCGGGTAAGCTGTCGCGAATCTGCTGCCATGCGTCGGGGTCGACGCGGTACAGCGCGTTGCCGAGGTGAATGTAGCCGAGCATCCAGCCCGCATAGTTGTAGTTTGCGTCGTCGCAGCGCGAGCAGGCGAGGACCGCAAGGAAGTTGCTCTGCTGCTCGGACGTGATGCCGCGCTGATGCGAGAGCTCGTGCGCGCAGGTCGAGGCCAGCAGCATCGCGGGCGAGTCCATGTTCACGTTTGACTCGCCCGTGAACGGAAAGTAGAAGCCCGTGAAGTTCATCGCGCTCATGATCTTCGAAAAGAAAATGCCCTTGGGCTTCTGGTCCGGCATGTCGAGGAACGGAAATTCGTCGTACAGGCAGTCGTACACCGTGTCGGCGTAGTTAAGGATCTCCTGCCGGTCGGCGGTGAAGAGGCCGTTTTCATCGCGCGCGATGTGCATCGACGCCTCGGCGAGATGGTCCGCGAAATACTGCGTGACGCGGACCAGATCATCATACGCGACGGGCTCGGGCGAAAGGCCGCTTCTGTCGCAGAAGTCGTCCGCGTAATAGTTCGCGCCCCAGAGAAGCGAGAACGCGGCGTAGACCGTGAGAAACAAGTCGAGCACGAAGAGCGCGCAGCGGTACGCGGCGCGCCCTTTTTGGCGCGACTTTATAAGATAGCGCACCATCAGCACGAGCAGCACGACCGCCGTGACCGCCGCGAGCACGTACAGAAGCTCTGCGACCGAAAACGGCAGCGCCGCGCACGCGCGGCCTAAGAATTGCTCGAAGGGCAGCGTGACCGAATAGACCCAGAAATTGACGGCCGCGCGGTTTCCACGGAAAAGATAGAAAAGCACAAGGACTGCGCCGCAGGCGAAAAGCCAGCGGTGCAGTCCTTTGTTGTCACGGTACAGGGTTTTCATGGGGAGATCAGTCCTTTTTTTCATCCGGAGAGGCGAGCGGCGCGGGGGCGAACATCGCGTCGTCCGTCACGCCCTTTTTCGTGAGGCTGCGGTTCGTGAACCAGTTCACAAGCGAGCTGATGCACGCGAAGATCGGAACGCCGAGGAACATGCCCAGCACCCCGCCGAAGCCGCCGCCGACCACGATGGCCACGATGACCCAGAAGCTCGAAATGCCGGTGGATTTGCCGAGGATCTTCGGCCCCAGAATATTGCCGTCAAACTGCTGCAATGCGATGATGAAGAGAATGAAATAAAGGCACTGCTTGGGGCTGACGAGCAGGATGAGGAATGCGCTCGGAATGGCGCCGAGGAACGGGCCGAAGATCGGAATGATGTTCGTCACGCCCACGAACACCGAAATAATTGGCGTATACGGGAACTTGAAGATCGAGCAGCAGATGAAGCAGAGGATGCCGATGATGAGCGAGTCGAGCAGCTTTCCGCGCACGAAGCCGCTGAAGATACGGTCAGCCTCGGCCACGGCGCGCAGCGTGCGGCGGTACGGCGTTTCGGGCAGAATGGCGAAGAGGATCTTCTTCGACTGCTTGGCAAAGCTCTCCTTGCGCGCGAGCAGATAGACCGAGATCATCATGCCGATGAGAAGGTTCTTGAGGAAGATGACGACGCTCCAGATGCCGCCGGTCACGGCAACGATCGCGACCTGCGCCTGCGGGATGACCGTGTCGGTGACCCACTTGACGAGCTTATCATAGTAGCCGTTGAGTGCGGAGAGCAGCTGGTCGGAGTAGATGTCGTCGGAGAAGATCGTCTGATTCTCCACAAGGCTGTTGACCCAGTTGTAGACGGTTTTATAATAGCTTTCAAAGTTGTCGGCCAGTGTCTTCGTGCTGTCGACCAGCTCGGGGATGAGGATGCTGAACATCAGGTAGATGAGGGCGATGACGCAGATCCACGTGACGAGGATGCTCAGCCCCCGGACGAGCGAGGACTTGACCTTCGGCAGCCCCTTTTGGATATACCGGTCGAAAAAGTCGACGATGGGGGCGAGAAGGTACGCGAACGCAAGGCCGTAGATGACCGGCGAGAGCACGCTCATCAGCTTGTCGAAAAAGTCCAGCAGCACGCGGGACTGGAAAAACGTGTCGTAAAACATCAGCACCGCGCAGGCCGAGACGATCAGCGTTACGCCGAGGTGAAGATAGGTTTTGTTCTGCTTCATGGGCTCCCCCTTTTTTTGGGCAAAAGGCGTTAAATGACTGCTAAAAAGATACCAAAAACAGCTTACTATTTTTTGCTGGGAATTGCAACCGCTCATTTCGTGTGTTATGATAATCTTTACTCTCTGTTAATGAAGATGAACAGAACTTGACTTTTTTGGCAGAGGGTGATTTTGACCGACAGGGCGCAGGGTGCTTTGCCGGTCTGATGCTGTGAAGAGCAAACGAGGAGGAACCCATGGACGACAAAAAGCTGCTCTTTATCGTCAATCCCCGCGCGGGAAAGACCAAATCCCTCGCACCGCTGTTTGACGCCGCCGCGATCTATTCCGAGGCGGGCTATCTCGTCTCCGTGCGCAAGACCACGCACCGCGGAGAAGCGACGGAGCTCGCCGAATCGCTCGGGCCGGAATTCGACGTCGTCGTCTGCCACGGCGGCGACGGCACGCTCAACGAAACGGTGAACGGTGTGATGCGCATTCCGCGAGAATACCGCCCGCTCGTGAGCTATCTGCCCGGCGGCAGCACGAACGACTTTGCCGCGAGCCTGAATATCTCGTCGAATCCCGCCGAGGCGGCGGCCTCCGCCATGCGCATGAAGCCGAGATCTCTCGATGTGGGCAAATTCGGCGAGCGGAACTTCGTCTATGTCGCGTCGTTCGGCGCGTTCACAAAAACGACCTACACCGTCCAGCAGGATATCAAGAATATGTTCGGGCACTTTGCCTACTTACTCGAGGGCGTCAAGAATCTCGACACGCTCTGCCCGTACCGCATGAAGATCACGGCGGACAGCGAGGTCTTCGACGGGGAATACCTCTTCGGTGCGATCAGTAATTCGACGTCGATCGCGGGGCTGATGAAGCTCTCGCCCGACGAGGTGTCGTTCGACGACGGCAAGTTCGAGCTGCTGCTCGTGCCCGTGCCGAGAACGCCCGCTGCGATGCAGGCGCTCATTTTAGCGCTCATCAACAAGGACTACTACGACTCCGAGGGGCTCATCTTCCGCCATGTCAGGCACGTCACGGCGGAGACCGCCGAGGACATTCCCTGGACGCTCGACGGCGAGTACGACCCCGGCGCGCCGGTCGTGGAGATCGGGATCGAAGATAATGGGGTCACGATGCTATTATGACTTCAAAAAAGAGAGGCTGGCCTATGGGCCAGCCTCTCATAAGGGCAACATTTAAAAGAATCGTTTAGAGCAAGGCAAAAGCACAAGCGGCGCACCAGATTTGGTGCGCCGCTTGTGCTTTTATTTAGGAGCAGCAACCGATATGTGTATTTCTGAAATTTTGCCCAATATCAGTGCTCATACCGGGTCCAGTCGGGGTTTTTGTTCATGCCGGTCCAGGTCTCATAGTTTCCGGCCTTGTACTGGAACGCGTGGGAGTTGGTGGCCTCCTGGACCGCCAGGTAGAACCAGTCGCCGGGGTTGCAGTCCGGCCAGGTGTTCATGCCTGCCGGCAGATCGCTGTTCTCCTCGGGGATGCGGTTCAGCACCCGGTTGATCATGGTCATAGCCTGGGCACGGGTGATGTAGGCATCCGGGCGGAAGGTGCCGTCCTCGAAGCTCTTGATCCAGCCCAACCCGGTAACTCGCCGGATATACTCCTCAGCCCAGTGTCCGCTGATGTCGGAGAAGGTCTGGGTGGTGCCGCCGGCACCGGTATCAAACCGGGCGCAAATGGCGGCAAACTGAGCCCGCGTGATGGGGGCCTCGGGATCAAAGGTAGTACCGCTATGACCCTGCACGATGCCCAGACCCGTCATGGTGGAGATGGCGGTATTTGCCCTGTTCGGCTTTCATTTTCTCATAAAGGCGAGCATTGTAATCTGTTACGCTCATAGCGAACACCTCCTTCAAAATAGAAATAGCCGCCTGATTTCTTTGAAAACCAAGCGGCTATGTATGTGGTTTATTCTGCTGTTAAAACAAGACGCAGGGTGCAGATCGGCGGGATCAATCCATATCGTTATTATCTTTAATGCCTTCGTTCATTTTCTTGATCTTCCTTTTCCACACAGAATACTGAGTTACCCAAGCAGCGAGGAAGATCGCTACGAATATACCTACATAAGACAGAATTCCAGCGGTCGAATGGGGCATCCAGTTGGCAAAATAAGAGATGGGGAACATAATCACGCAAGCAATTGCAAAATAAACCCCGCTTTGCTTTGCAAGACTCCACGAATCAATCTCCCAAATAACCGAAGCCATTGCAAAGCCTGTGCCCATTATTCCGCTCAGACCGGTTTGAATGAGAATCGCATTTAGTTCGCTCCCCATTTTATTCACAAGCTCTGGATTGACCGGATGGAAGAAGCCATCCCCAATGCAGATTGAGATAATCACCGTAATGACATATCCGATTGCAATGCCAACAGGGAAACCAATTACTCCTCGTCCAATCAGTTTTTTTTTCATTTCTGCCACCTCACATTCCTAACAGTTGTTTGATTTTGGCGACGGATCGCCGTGAAACATAAGTAACCGTACCGTTTGAAAGCGTGATGCAAATTGTCCCGACAAAGCTCAAATCAAAGCTCTTGACCTTTCTCAGATTGATAATATCCGAGTTTGATATTCGGACAAAAGTCTTGCTGTCAAGCCGTTGTTCCGCCTCGTATAGCCTCAGGCGGAGCGCATACTCGCCGTGATTTGTCTCGGCAAACACCTTACCTGATTCGGCAAAAACACGGTAGATTTCAGACGGTTCCAGAACCTCGACCACATCCTCCCTGAATCCGGCAATGACCTGCGGTTGCTCGTCTGACAATCTTTTTATGATTGCATTGACTTCATCGGTCATTTTGTCCGTCATCACGATGATTTTTGGCTCTTTGCATTTTTCGTCTATCTTGATTTCAATTTGCATCGGTTCACCTCCTCGCTACGGTTACAGTATAGGAAAATCAAGAACCGATTTCTACCGATTCTCGATAGGTGGTTGTTTTAGGAACATAGGTGGTAATTTTTACAGGAATCTCATATCGGTCTGTATGGGCGGCTGATAAGTATCTGCGGTATGGGGATGCTCCCATACCGCAGACGGATCATCCTTCCGGCTCATTTTTGCGCTTTGTACTTCTCTGAACCGGAATGGAGAGCAGCTCTCTTGTGCGCTCGACCAGCTGCTTTTCAATAGCTGTCAGCCGCTGCTCCGGCAAATTGAGGGACGGATGACGGGTGAACTTGAAGTCCACCATTCGCCGCAGCTGCGCTTTCTGCTTTGCACCCATTACCTCTTTACATACATCCTCATAGGAAATGCGGTAGGGATTGGAACGGGCCTTTGCATATAAGGGTCATCCTTCGTGCCGCTGCGTGTCGCAGCGGCAGCAAAGGCCGCGTTCGGGAGCAACTCCACCGCCATGGCGAGGCAGAACAGAAAAAAAGAACAGACTTAGCCTGTCTAATTGTTATGAAAGAATTGATCACTTTTCAAGTCTGCTTTTGGGCGAAATAGCCTGGATTTGCGAGCGTTTCACTTCTTGTCGGCACATCCTTTAAAAGCGGACACGCAGGATCATTCAAAACCTAAAAACTGGATGCTTTAGGTGTCTGCAAATGGATACGCACGGATTATTTGATATACCAAAGAACGGTACTCAATGCAATGGATATTACATAAAATTTTCGCGGAACGGGTGATTGACGGGCGCGGTGCTTGACAAGGCGGCGAGGGTTGATATATCCTTTACTGATAATAAAAACAGGGGCGGGGCGCGGTACAGGGCTGCGCTTGGGCTCCTGATGGGTGTAGAAAGGACACGGCAGATGATGAAGATCGGCTTTATCGGCACAGGAAATATGGGCGGCGCGCTGGCGAGTGCGGCGGCCAGAAGCGGCGAGGTGGAGGTGCTGCTCGCCAACCGCACGAAGGCAAAGGCGGAGACGCTCGCAGAGCGCATCGGGGCCGTTGTGAGCAGTAACGAGATCATCGCGCGCGAGGCGGACCACATCTTCCTCGGCGTGAAGCCGCAGATGATCGTGGACGTGCTCAAGGGCATCGCCCCGGCGCTCAAGGAGCGCAAGAGCGCGCCGGTGCTCATCAGCATGGTCACGGGACCGGACATCGCGCGCATTCAGGAGCTTGCGGGCGGGGACTATCCCGTCATCCGCATCATGCCGAACATGCCCGCCGCCGTGGGCGAGGGCGTGATCTTCTATGCGTGCAGCGGCAACTGCGGCAAGGCGCAGCAGGAGGCGTTTTTGCGCTACATGGCGCCCGCGGGCAAGCTCTTCCCGCTGGCGGAGGAGCTGCATGCCGCGGGCTCGGCGGTCGCGGGCTGCGGCCCGGCCTTTGCCGCGATCTTCTTAGAGTCGATGGCCGACGGCGGCGTCGCGTGCGGCCTGCCGCGCGCGTCGGCGATCCAGTATGCCGCGCAGATGATGCTCGGCACGGCCAAGATGGTGCTCGAGACGGGCCAGCACCCCGGTGTGCTCAAGGACAGCGTCTGCTCACCCGCGGGCTCGACGATCCAGGGCGTGCGCACGCTCGAAGAGCGCGGCATGCGCGCGGCGGTGTTAGATGCCGTGACCGTGGCCTACGAGAAAAACGTCGAGCTCAAAAAGGCGAGCGACTGAGGCTGCGGCGGAAAGGTATCTTTCCTGCGCGGCAGGCATAGTTTGCTGTGCGGGTATTTCCAGTTTTTGCAAAAAGTGAGGAATAGATCCTATGGCAGCGATCTCTCAGCAACTCGCAGATATCACGGTGCTCTCGATCGTGGTGCGCATCCTGCTCTCCACGTTCTGCGCGGGCACGCTCGGCTTTGAGCGCGAGCGGCACAATCAGGCGGCGGGCTTTCGGACGTATATCATCGTGAGCGATGCTTCGGCGCTCGTGATGATGACGAATATCTTTGTTGCCGGCATCGGCGAGACGGACCTTGTGCGCATGTCGGCCTCGGTCATCACGGGGCTGGGCTTTCTCGGCGCGGGCACGATCTTAGTGACGCGCAATCAGGAGGTGCGCGGCCTGACGACCGCGGCGGGCCTGTGGGCGGTCGCCATCATCGGCACGGCGTTCGGCGCGGGTTTTTACGCGGGCGGCATCATCTGCTATGCGTTCATCTTCCTTGCGATGCAAGTGCTGCGGCGCGTGGACCTTCGCATCCGCAAGACGCAGCGCGTCTCCACTGTGTATTTCGAGATGGAGAAAAAGAGCACGGTCGGCCAGATCATCCGCCAGGTAAAGGGCCACGGACACTACATTTGGGACCTGAACCTCTTCAGCGAGACGCAGGAGAAGAGCGGCGGCCCCGTGTGCGGCACGTTCACCCTCTGGGTGAACGGCAAAACGACGCTGGACGAGGAGATCCAGGCGCTTGAAGCGCTCGACGGCGTCAGCTATATGACGCTGATGTGAAAACGGAAAAGCAAAAAACGGCGCGGGAGACCGCGCCGTTTTTCTTTGCTGTGGAAAAGTCGGGGAACGTCTCACGCCGCCTTGCGGCTGCGCGCGAGGCTGACAAAATAGCAGCCTACGACAGTCAGATAGACGAGTACCGAGCCGAGGCCGCGCCCCTCCCGCAGATAAGAGCCCCAGAGCATCAGGACGCAGTATTCCTCCGCCTGTGAATTGATGGCGTAGTCGCCCATGGTGGCCAGGAAAATGAGCGCGGACAAAATCGTATAGGCGATCGTAAACGGTGTGAGATAGCTCTTTTTGCAATACAGCGTCAGCCAGAGCAGAACGAGCGTGATCGCAGCACAGACGATGCTCTGGAAAAACAGCAGCGCCCCGAGGCGAGAGTCCTTCGCAAGGAGCACAAGGCTGTAAAAGGTGGCGTCCCCGGTCACTTTCCGCAAGAAACCGCTGCCAGCCGTATTCTGATGTACCCAGTCGATCAGGGGCGAGCCGCCCTCGAAACCGAGGAGCGGCAGCTGCGCGCGGATTTCGAGGGTGAAGAAAAGAGGGACGAGAATTGCGAGGCAGAGCGCGGCGAACAGAAGTCTTTTGCGCGACTGTGCGGATATCTGCATGGTGTTATTCTCCCTGTATGAATTTTCCGCTCGGCGCTTCGCCGCCCCGGCAGAGAGCGGCGGCGAAGCATCGGCTTTTATCTCATTAGACGTAAAAAAAGCGCGCATTTTCTCGCCTTTTGGAGAAAAAACTGCAAGTTCGGCGCTTCGACTAAATCCGCGCGGGCTGTTCTGTGCAAAGCGGACGACGATTTTTTGCAGAAGATGGGATTTTGCACACGGGCGGCGAAAGCGCGGCGTTTGCGCCGCCTTTATACACCTTGTTAAGAAAAAGCCGCGCAGCGGGGCGGAATCCCGCCCGTTCGTCGATTGACAGGGGAAAGTGCGCGCCGTACAATGAAAATTAACACACAAAGAGAGGAAAAATCATGAAATATGTCAAGGAGTTCGGCATCATCCTCATCGTCTCGCTTGTTGGGGAGCTGCTGAATTATTTTCTGCCTCTGCCCGTTCCGGCAAGCATCTACGGCCTTGCGCTGATGTTTCTCTGCCTGATGCTCGGCATCATCAAGCTCAGTGATGTGCACGACACGGCCTGCTTTCTCATTGAGATCATGCCCATCATGTTCATTCCACCCGCCGTGGGGCTGATGGCTTCGTGGGACGTCATTCAGGCGAATCTTGTCGCCTATCTCGTCATTGCCGCGGTGACAACGATCGTCGTTATGGCCGTGTCCGGCCTTGTGACGCAGGCGGTACTCAAAAAGGGCAAGAAGGGGGCGGAGAAGAAATGACATTTTTTGAACAGTCCGTCTTTTTCGGCGTCTCTGTCAGTCTTGCTGCCTACGGCATCGGCGTGCTGCTGCAAAAAAAGTTCAAGTTCGCACTCTTCAACCCGCTGCTCATCTCGGTGGTGCTGACCATTGCGGTGCTTTTGACGGCGCACATCAGCTACGACACGTTCTACGAGGGCGCGAAGTATTTGAGCTACCTGCTCACGCCCGCGACCGTGTGCCTCGCCGTGCCGCTTTATGAAAAGCTATCGCTTCTGAAGAGCAACTGGAAGGCCCTCTTCGCCGGTATTCTCTCCGGCGTCATCACGACGCTTTGCAGCGTGTTTGTGATGAGCAGGCTCTTTCATCTTACACACGAGGAATACGTGACGCTTCTGCCTAAGTCCATCACGACGGCCATCGGCATGGGCATTTCCGAAGAGCTCGGCGGCTACGTGACGCTGACGGTCGCCATGATCATCATCACCGGTATTTTCGGCAACGTGATCGCAGTTTCGGTGTGCAGGCTTTTCCGCATCACCGACCCCATCGCCAAGGGCGTGAGCATTGGCTCGGCCGCGCACGCGCTGGGCACGGCCAAGGCGCTCGAGATCGGCGAGGTCGAGGGCGCGATGAGCAGCCTGTCCATCGTCGTGGCGGGCCTTCTTACGGTCGTCGGCGCGTCGATTTTTGCCAACCTTATGTAAAAAAAGGGGCATTCGAAAGAATGCTCCTTTTTTGCGCGGTTCCCCCGCGGTGAACGCCGTGTTCGCCGAAAAGGGTATCGTCCTGCCGCTCACGAGCGGTCAGACCGTGACGGAGGAGAGCCGCCTTTTAGATGGCATCGCGGCGCAGAAGTCGATCTTCGGCGACCACATCGACGCGATGCGCGCCGCCGCGCCGGAGAACCAGAAGAACATTCAGGACGATCTCTCCGCCTACTGCTTCGGCGATTTTTATACGAGAAAGTTTTTGCCCATCCACGAGCGCGAGCTGCTGACGTTCTCGATCCTCGCTTCTCAGGGCGGCTGCGAAGGGCAGGTCAAGGCCCACGTCGGCGGGAACGCCACCGTCGGCAACGGGAAGGAGGTCCTGCTCGCGGCGCTCACGGTGTGCCTGCCGTATATCGGCTTCCCGCGCACGCTCAACGCGCTTTCCTGCATCAACGAGGTCCTTCCGGAAGCGAAACAGTGAGAAATTTCAACAGATAGGAGTGCAGTAGAATGAAAACCTTAGTTGCCTATTTTTCCGCCAGCGGCCAGACCGCGAAGCTTGCCAAGACCCTTGCCGGTGTGACCGGCGGCGACCTCTTCGAGATCGCGCCCGAGACGGCCTACACCGCTGCCGATTTGGACTGGATGGATAAAAAGAGCCGCAGCACCATCGAGATGAAGGATCCCAAGAGCCGCCCCGCCATCGCGGGCAAGGTCGCGGATATGGCGCAGTACGACACGGTGTTCGTGGGCTTTCCCATCTGGTGGTATCAGGCCCCGCGCATCATCGAGACGTTCCTCGAAAGCTACGACTTTTCGGGCAAGACCGTCATCCCCTTTGCCACCTCCGGCGGCAGCGGCATGGGCGGCGAGGACGTTTTGAGATCCGCTTGCTCGAAGGGGACAAAGTGGCTCCCCGGCAAGCGCCTGAGCAGCCGCGAGAGCATGGCAAGCGTGCAGAAATGGGTTGAGAGCCTGGGGCTGTAAACAAAAAAAGCGGCCCAAGTGAACCTTTAAGCCGTCTGCGGAAAAACAAAAAACGTGCCGAGTGGCGCGTCACAAGTGTTTTCGCTGTGCGAAAACCTTGGTGCACAAGCAATTCATTTGTTTGTGCGCTGTTAAATGTCCTACGGATACCAAAACCGGCGCATTTGCGCCGTGCAAGCATTTTGCGCAGCAAAATCTTGGCGGAGGTGGGATTCACTTCCACCGAGCATTTTAATTACCCTTGGGTTAAGCCGCCTGCGGCGCGTGAAACAAAAAAACGCGCCGAGTGGCGCGTCACAAGTGTTTTCGCTTTGCGAAAACCTTGGTGCACAAGCAATTCATTTGTTTGTGCGCTGTTAAATGTCCCACGGATACCAAAAAGAAGAGCACCGCTTTGCGGTGCTCTTCTTTTTGGTGGACCTGAAGGGATTCGAACCCACGACCTTACGGATGCGAACCGTACGCTCTCCCAACTGAGCTACAGGCCCAAATAGCAATGCCGGTCTCCCAGCGCGGATTATCATAACACACTTTTTTGAATTTGTGAAGCCCCTTTTTCATTTTTCTGTTGATATTTTTTCTGAAATATAGTAGAATACCATTTGTTCAACAACTCCTCCGCATACAGCTGCGGAACCGGTCTTGCGCAATGGGTACCTGCGAACCATGTCAGGCGGGGAACCGAGCAGCATTAAGCGGGACCATCCATGTGCCGCAAGGACGCCGGTTCCGCAGCTGTATACGGGGGAGTATTTCTATTGTAAGGGAGGGCTGCGGATGTATCAGGCGCTTTACCGCAAGTGGCGTCCCAAAACATTTGCCGACGTGGTTGGTCAGGAGCACATCACCGAGACCTTGCAGCGCCAGGTGGCGGAGGGGCGGCTGTCGCACGCCTATCTTTTCACCGGCACGCGCGGCACGGGCAAGACGACCTGCGCCAAAATACTTGCGCGCGCGGTCAACTGCGAGCATCCGGAAAACGGCAACCCCTGCAACCGCTGCCCGAGCTGCCTTGGCATCGAGAGCGGGCGGCTGCTCGACGTGGTCGAGCTGGACGCGGCGTCGAACAACGGCGTGGACAGCGTGCGCGCGCTGCGTGACGAGGCCATCTATTCGCCCGCGCAGGTAAAAAAACGCGTGTATATCGTCGACGAAGTCCACATGCTTTCGACGCCCGCGTTCAACGCACTGCTCAAGATCTTGGAGGAGCCGCCCGAGCATCTGATGTTCATTCTGGCGACAACGGAGCTGCACAAGGTGCCCGCGACGATTTTGTCGCGCTGCCAGCGCTTTTCATTCCGCCGCATCCAGCCGAAGGACATCGTGGGCAGGCTCAACTACATCGCGGGGCAGGAGAATATCGACTTAAAGGAGGACGGCGCGGCGCTGCTGGCCCGACTGTCGGATGGCGCGCTGCGAGACGCGCTGAGCCTTCTTGACCAGTGCGCGGCCGCGGGCGGCGCGATCGACGCGAACGCCGTGCTCGACGCGCTGGGTTTGGCCGGAAACGTGCAGACCGCACAGCTCATGTCGCTGATCCTGACGCGCGATGCGCGCGGGGCACTCGAGCTTCTCGGCAAGCTCTACGACGGCGGTAAGGATGTGGGCGCGGTGCTCGGCGAGCTCTCGACCCTCTCGCGCGAGCTGCTCATCAGCGCGACGGCGGGGGAGGGCGGCGAGAGCTTACTCAGCGGCGCTTATGACGCCGCAACGCTCCGAAACCTGCGCGCGCAGGGGACGAGCGCACGCTTCATCCAGCTCTGTACGATCTTGCAGGAGACGGCGGCGCAGCTCCAGTTCAGCGTGAACCGCCGCACGGACGCAGAGCTCTGCATTCTGAAGCTCTGCGACGAAACACTCTCCGGCGACCTGGCGGCGCTCGGCGCGCGCATCGCGCGGCTCGAAGAGCAGATCGCCGCGGGCGTGCAGTTCGCAGCGAAGCATCCCGCATCTGCACCGGCGAGCGCACCTGCTCCCGCGACGGCGCAAAAGCTCGCTCCCGCACCGCAAAAGGCCGCGGAAGCGCCCACAGAGAGCGCAAAGCCCGCCGAGGAAGCGCCGCTTCCGTGGGACGAGCCGCCGCTGCCCGACGATTATGACGCGCCGCCGCCCTACGGCGAGCCGGTCGCGCCCGCACCGAAGGCCGCAGCGCCGAAGATAGCAGCAGCACCCGCGCCTGCGCAGGAAGCGCCGACGAGTGGAGGCAGCGGGGATGATGAGATTTTCTACCAGCTCATGGAGAGCTATAAAAACCGTCTGACGCCCGACAAGCGCGCGTTCATCGGCATGGCGCAGGGCGATGTGAAGGATGACCTTCTCACCGTCTACTGCTCGACCGAGGTGCAGAAGTCCATGCTCGACCAGAAGGTCGTGACAGACGTTTTGAGCGAGGTCACGTCCCGCGCAGTTGGACGGGAGATCCGCGTCCGCTTCCTCGTGGGCGAGCGCCCGGGCGCGAAAAAGCGAGACAAGATGCAGGACCTCCTGCGCATGGGCAGTAAATTCGACAATTTTACAGTAAAATAAAAGGAGACAACAACGATGGCAAAGGGTTACAGCGCACGCCGCGGCTTTTCCAACGGCAGCGGCCAGATGCTCAAGCAGCAGCAGATGCAGCAGCAGATCATGAAGATGCAGGAGGACATGCAGAAGGCGCAGCAGGAGGTCGAGGAGAAGACCTTCTCGGCGAGCGTCGGCGGCGGCGTCGTCAGCGCCGAGGTCAACGGCAAGAAGGAAGTCACGAACATCACCATCAAGCCCGAGGCGGTCGACCCCGAGGACGTGGAGATGCTCCAAGACCTCATCATCTCCGCCGTGAACGAGGCGCTCCGCCAGGCCGAAGAGGCGATGGACGGGAAGATGAACGCGCTGACGAGCGGACTCGGCCTCAGCGGGTTTGGGTTCTGATTTTTCCTTTTCAAGCAAAAACAAAGCCCGCGTCGCGGGCGGGAGGTTTCCGCACTGTGCGGAAACGGGCAATAAAGGGGGTATTCTCTTTCCGAAGAGAATACCCCCTTTAAATCCCCCAGAGAAAGGCGAGGGGAGTTCCCCTCGACCCCCGACATTGGCAGTTTGTAGATTGAAGAGTTGCACGCGCTGCGCATTGCACAGCCGTTGGCAGCTCTGCTGCCTTACGGATGTGGCATACCCCTTGCGGGTAATCAGGTGCGGTGTACATGGCTTCGCCATGAATCCCTGCGAGTCGCGACCTGACAGCAACCGCGCCTTACTATCGTGAGGCGCGAGTGACGGTAGCCCGGCGGCAGACTGCTTGCGAAATAGCGGCATTGCTTCGCTCGCCGCATTGATGAGAGCAGAAGAGAAGAAAGACTGCCGAGCTTTAGGCCGACACACAGGCCGCAGCGAAAAGAAGCGTCGCGCTCAAGACCGATAATGTCAGAGCGATTGTCCTGTAATTTTTGAAGAGAACGGACTGTTCGGTGTTAAGCATGGCGAGCAATTCAAGATACTGTGAATTGTAATAGGACAAGGATGCCCGATAATCGTCGAGTTCGTCCTTTGACAAAAAGCGTTCCGGATGTTCGCCATATCCGGCACGGAACAGGGATTCGTAAAGATGCAGCATACAATAACCTTAACAAGAAACGAAGTTTTCTTCATATTTCCTTTATTGTAACACGAAGAAAACTTCATGTCAATAGGAAACAGAAATGAATTTTCACGAATATATCTTAAAACTGAGACAGGAGCGCGGGCTAAAACAAAGCGATGTTGCGTTGTCAATCGGTGTGACCGTCCGCGCTTATCAGGCGTATGAATACGGAAAAAGTGAACCGCGGATGTCGACGCTCATTGCGCTGGCCGATTTTTATGATCTTTCACTGGACGAATTGGTCTGCCGAAAGGCAGAACACGGTGTGTAACACCAAACTTGCGGAAAAACTCTGCATGTAAACTTGAATTTGCTGGAAAGAAACGCTTCTGTCCACTATAATGAAGTACAGTAGTATATCCGAAATAGACGGAAATTGATGGAGACTGCCGATACGCTGGCAGAGCGATAGCGGAGATAGAAGCAAACCAAGTCGTTTAGATACGACACTTGGCAGGCAGTGCAATCCGCAGGCAAAAAGGATGTTCAAGGGAAGACATACAATGCAGACGCCTTTCTTTTGGACGGTCACACCGCCCGTTTTCTTTCTCGGGAAAGAAAATG
>OGML01001427.1_pt1 | contig 20487 bp, 11 predicted proteins | sample 1572951 | NCBI WGS metagenome assembly OGML01 (sample SAMEA2581883, study PRJEB24529) | metagenome | biome: Human gut stool | place: China | collected 2011 | reverse complement strand
TGTTATAGCCACGTATCTGGGCCACCTCCTGAAGAACAAAATGATCCAGAGACTCCGGGTCATAAAAATTATACTTCAGATGCGTGTGGTCACCTCCCTTGAAATTATCTCGATCCAAACGGTACGTACCGTCTTCCGTCGAAATATGAATCATGTTATCCCTGTAATTATCAACCACCCATACCTTCACCGGACCTCTCAACACGGGCAGTCCGCTATCGTGCAACATATCTTTCAACACCATCGTGTCCACGGAATAAGTAATCATGTCCAGTTGTGCCTCCCCGTTACTGTTCTCCCCGAGAATAATCCAACCGCTGGTAAGCAAATCTTGAACCTGCATCACGGTGACATTCGAGTACTCCATCGTATTCAGCGTGTCCGTCACTTTGAAATACAAGGTATATGTCTCCGTCGGCAAGCTTACCGGGAACACCAAATCACGTTCATTTCCTAACGGGTATTCTTTACTCCCGACTCCATTAGACCGGGCCACCCACTCGAATTTCAGATGTGTGTTTTCCGCCAGTTTGAAATCGAGTTCGGGTGAAATCCGGAGCGTGTCCACGAACGACGTGAGGATATAAGCCGTGTCAAAACCACGATCACCGATAGTTATCTCATTAAATTCATGGTAATCGTAATTCCCTTTATCATCATAACATCCGACAAGAAACCACGCGACAAATCCGACTATAAATATTAATCTTTTCATTGTATTTCTATTTTATGAATCATAATCTGTTTGATTATGTCAATATCAATCCAGAGAGAACCCATCTGCCCAACGGTATGAATCCGGATGCAGATGAAGAGTGCAAACGATATGAAGAAGTGATCCGTTCTACTGGCGGTGTAGACCTGCAGCTTCTGGGACTGGGACATAACGGACATATTGGATTTAATGAGCCGGGCGAGGCTTTTGAGCTGGAGACCCACTGTGTGGACCTGACCCAGGAGACCATCGAGGCCAACAAGCGCTTCTTTGACGGCAATGTAGACCTGGTGCCCAAGCAGGCCTACACCATGGGCATCAAGACCATCATGCAGGCCCGTAAGGTGCTGATGGTGGTCAACGGCACCGGCAAGGCCGAGATCGTGAAGAAGGCCTTCTTCGGCCCGGTCACCCCGGAAGTGCCCGCCAGCATCCTGCAGATGCACCCCGACTTCATCCTCGTGGGCGACGAAGAGGCCCTGAGCCTGATCTGATCGGTTCCCCAAAGCATGTTTCTGCCGCCGCACGGCCCTGCCACCGTGCGGCGGCTTTTTTCTGAGCAGGGGAATTGTAACGCAGCAAAAAATACAGTATACTGGAACAAAAACCACCACGAGGGAGGGGCGGCCGATGTTCAGCGAAGAGATGATCTGCAGCCTGAATGATCTGGAGCTGGAAGTTTATAAGTATGTTGTGCGGAACGCGGACAAGGTGTGCTATATGCGCATCCGGGAGTTTGCGGATGCCGCCCATGTGTCTACCTCCACCATCCTCCGGTTCTGCAAAAAGGCGGGCTGCGACGGCTACGCGGAGTTCAAGATCCGGCTGCGCCAGCATCTGGAACAGGCAAAGCAACCGCCGGTCAAGGACGATGTGTCGGAGGTCATCGACTTTTTGAAAAAGACCTGCTCGGCGGAGTTTGAGCAGAAGCTGGACATGCTGACCAGGGTCATCTTTCAGGCCCGGCACATCTTTTTTGTGGGCAGCGGCATGTCCGGCATCGTGGCCAAGTACGGGGCACGCTATTTTTCCAGCATGGGCAAGTTCTGCCTGTACATCGACGAGCCCCATTACCCCACCGAGAGCCGATTCGTGGAAAATTCGCTGGTGATCGTGTTTTCGGTGTCCGGCGAGTCCCGCGACACCATCGGCCATGTGATGCGCTTCAAGGAGCAGAACTGCCAGATCCTCAGCGTGACCAACACGGAAAACTGCACCATCGCAAAACTCTCGGACTATAATCTGGCCTATTATGTCACCTACGAGCGGCTGGGAGTCTACGATGTGACCACCCAGCTCCCGGCCATGAGCATCGTGGAGCGGCTGGGCAAAAAGCTTTACCGCTACACCTCCGAGGGCCCGGCAGCCATCTGAAAAAAGTCCAAAATAAAAAACAGGGTGTTACCTGGAAAAAACAAGTGCAAAAAAACGGCACTTGTTTTTTTATGCCCAGAAACTGCTGACAAACCACCTGCCTGCGTCTATAATGGACGCATCAGAAGTACTTCGACCGGAAATTGGATGACTTGAAAAGGTAAAGGAGAAACCATCATGGCAAAAGATTATGCTGCGATCTCCAAAAAGATCGTGGAGAACATCGGCGGTGTGGAGAACATTGCCAGCGTGACCCACTGCATGACCCGCCTTCGCTTCGTGGTGAAGGACGAGGGCAAGATCAACGACGCAGCCGTCAAGGCAACCGACGGCGTGATGGGCGTCGTGAACCAGGGCGGCCAGTACCAGATCATCATTGGCAACCATGTGGAAGAGGCCTACAACGAAGTGCTCAAGATGGGCGACTTCGGCGAGGCAAGCCAGGTGGCCCGCGGCGAGAAGAAGGAGCCCCTGACCCTGAAGAAGGTGGGCAACAACATTCTGGATGCCATCGTGGGCACCATGTCCCCGCTGATCCCCGCCATCATCGGCGGCTCCATGGTCAAGCTGCTGGTCATGCTGCTGGGCATGGTTGGTGTGCTGTCGGCCGACGGCGAGACCTACAAGATCCTGAACACCATCGGTGACGCAGCCTTCTACTTCCTGCCGGTGATGGTGGCCGCTTCTGCTTCCAAGAAGTTCAACACCAATATGTTCATCGCCATTGCCATTGCAGGCCTGATGCTGCACCCGGATTTCCGCACCATGATGGAGGCAGTCACGGTCGGCGACACCGCCGCACACTTCCTGGGCATCCCGGTGGTGGGCGTCAAGTACACCTACACCGTCATCCCGGCCCTGTGCATGACCTGGATCCTGTCTTACATTGAGCGTGCCATCGACAAGATCACCCCGGCTGTCACCAAGAACTTCCTCAAGCCCATGCTGATCTTCCTCGTTGCTGCTCCCATTGCGATCATCGTGGTCGGCCCGGTCGGCATCATGATCGGCGAGGGCATCTCCGCATTCGTCTACTTCGTGCAGGCTAAGCTGGGCTTCCTGGCTGTGGGCATCATGGGCGCCCTCTGGCCCCTGCTGGTCATCACCGGCATGCACCGCGTGTTCACCCCCACCATCCTGCAGACCATCTCCGAGACCGGCATGGAGGGCACCGTTATGCCCTCTGAGATCGGTGCAAACCTGTCCCTGGGCGGCGTGTCCCTGGCCGTTGCCTTCAAGACCAAGAACAGCGAGCTGCGCCAGACTGCTCTGGCCGCTGCTTCCTCTGCTCTGATCGCCGGCACCACCGAGCCCGCCCTGTACGGCGTGGCCGTGCGCCTGAAGCGCCCCCTGATCGCTTCCCTGATCACCGGCTTCGTCTGCGGCTGCCTGGCCGGCATGGCAGGTCTGGCCAGCCGTTCCATGGTGTCGCCCAGCGTGCTCACCGGTGTGCAGTTCATCGACCCGGCCAACCCCGGTGTGAGCATCGCCTGGATCGCCGGCATCTCGGTGCTGTCCATCGTGCTGTCCTTTGTGCTGACGCTGGTGATCGGCTTTGAGGATCTCCCGGAAGAGGAGTGATCCCCATGTCTGATTACAAACTGCCCGAAAATTTCCTCTGGGGTGCTGCCATTGCGGCCAATCAGGCCGAAGGCGCTTACAACGAGGGCGGCCGCGGCCTGAGCAACATCGACATGATGCCCCACGGTGTCCACCGCATGGAGGTCAAGCTGGGCGGCACGCCCCACCCGACGCTGCAGGCAGGGGAGTATTACCCCAGCCACACCGGCGTGGACTTCTACCACCATTACAAAGAGGACATCGCCCTGATGGCAGAGCTGGGGCTGAAGGTGTTCCGCACCTCCATCTCCTGGTCCCGCCTGTACCCCCGCGGCGATGAACGGACCCCCAACCCGGAGGGCGTGGCCTTTTACCGCAATGTGTTCCAGGAGTGCCGGAAGTACGGCATTGAGCCGCTGGTCACCCTGTGCCACTTTGATATCCCCATGGGTCTGGTGGAGCAGTACGGCTCCTGGCGCAGCCGCAAAACGCTGGAATGCTTTGCCCGCTACGCCGAGACCTGCTTCAAAGAATACTCCGGCCTTGTGCACTACTGGCTTACCTTCAACGAGATCAACATCCTGCTGCACAGCCCCTTCTCCGGGGCAGGCATCGCCTTCCAGGAGGGCGAGAACCGCAGCCAGGTGATCTATCAGGCGGCCCACCATGTGCTGCTGGCCAGCGCCACGGCCACCCGCCTGGCCCACCAGTACGACCCCGCCAATCAGGTGGGCTGCATGCTGGCCGGCGGCAGCTTCTACCCCTACTCCTGCAACCCGGAGGACGTCTGGGAGTCGGTGCAGAAGGAGCAGGAAAACCTGCTCTTCATCGACGTGCAGGTGCGGGGCCGCTACCCCGGCTACGCCCGCAAGCTGTTTGCGGAAAAGCAGGTGCAGCTGCACACCGAGCCCGGCGATGACGCCCTGCTGCGGGAGAACACCGTGGACTTCATCTCCTTCAGCTACTACGCCAGCCGCTGCGTGGCGGCCAGCCTGGAGGGCAAGGCCGTGAACGACGGCAACGTGGTGCGCTCGGTGAAGAACCCCTATCTGCAGACCAGCCAGTGGGGCTGGGCCATCGACCCGCTGGGCCTGCGCATCACCATGAACCAGCTGTACGACCGCTACCAGAAACCGCTGTTCCTGGTGGAAAACGGTCTGGGTGCCCACGACACGGTGGAGCCCGACGGCAGCATCCACGATGATTACCGCATCGACTACCTGCGCCGTCACATCGAGGCGGTCAAGCAGGCCGTTTCCGACGGCGTGGAGCTGATGGGGTACATCGCCTGGAGCGGCATCGACCTGGTGTCTGCCTCCACCGGTGAGATGAGCAAGCGGTACGGCTTCGTCTATGTGGACAAGCAGGACGACGGCACCGGTACGCTGGCCCGCAGCAAAAAAGATTCTTTCGATTGGTATCAGAAGGTCATCCGCTCCAACGGCGCAGACCTCTGAGCGTTTTCCTCCGTTTTATAAATGCGAAAAGCCGCCCCGCAGGCACCGGAAGTTCCGGCCTGCGGGGCGGCTTTTGCTGTGTGCGGTGCGCCGTGCGGCCGGTCAGCATGGCCGCAACAAGCCGTTTTATCAGGATTACTCCTTCCGCAAGGAGTACATGAGCGTGGGGAATCTGGTGCACAAGCACTCGTACCTGGATGCGGAAGCATAAGCCGAACACAACACGAAAGGGCCTCCCCGGAATGGGGAGGCCCTTTCTATGCGTTTACGACTTGACGTGGATCACGTTGGAAGGGAAAAGCATCAGTGCTTTTCCTTGTACTTGAGGCTGGCGAATGCGCCTGCGATGGTCAGCAGCATGCCGCTGAATGCCATGCCCAGAGCGGCCATCCAGTTCACGCCGGTCTGCGGCAGTGCATCCTGCACAGCGGGCAGGACCGCGTCAGACGGCAGGACCGGAGTGTCCGGGGTGGCGTCCTGCACGGGCGGCAGCTCGGGAGTCTCCGGGGTCATGACCACTTCGTCCGGGGTCTCGTCCTCCACGGGCGTTTCCGGCGGGGTGACGGGCGGGACGATGACGGTCTCTTCGCCGTTCACGGTCACCTTCCGGGTCTCGATGGAGGTATAGTTGTAGCCCACATGGGCGTCGGTGGTGGTCACGGTCTCCTTGGACACTGGCGTGGTGTTCACCTTGTCCGTGGTGCGGTGGGTGTAGGAAACTTTGCCCTCATCGTGCTCCTTGCTGCCGGAGCCGGTGAAGAACTTCTTCAGCACTTCGGTAAAGGTGGTGTAGTGGCCTTTGCCGGTACCGGATCCGGTAACCGTTTCGCTCTTATCCTGCGTATAGGCACCGTTGAAGCCGCCGGAAGTATTTTCGCCGGAAGCCGTAGCACGCTCACTGGTTTTATGTGTGGTGGTCTGCTTGTTCAGCTCCAGAAGGCGGTTGGCGAAGTCCTGCGAGCTGCGGATGCTCAGCGGGGCGGTGATGGTCTTGATGGTGGATTCGGTCTGGCCGACGACCTTGCCCTCACGCACCTGGGTCAGCTCGGAGATCATCAGGTCGTAGCCGCCGACGTAACCCCAGGTGCCGTCCTGGCGCTTGTAGGTGCTGTTGATGCAGGTGTTGGCATCGCGGGTCATATAGCCGTAGGCAGTCAGTTCAGAGGACTTGAGATAGACCTGATAGCCGCTCTCACCGGTGCTGTTGGTGCCGGTGGTTCCGATCTTCACAACGTAGGTGCCGACGATGGCATTGCGCTCTTTCGTGGTCAAGTCCCTATAGGTCTTGCTGCTGCCGGTTGCCTTCAGGTAAGCGTTAATGGCCTCATCCTCTGCGCTGATGCCGGGGTTCCAATAGTCGCCCCACTGACCCTGATACAGCTTGATGCTGCCATCTTTATCTTTGATAGGATCATAGGCGACAGTGCCGGTCAGCTTGTAGTAGGCGCTCTTGTCGGGGTTGTTGTTCCTATTGCCGCGGTCATACTCGTAATGGCCGCTGCCCTCGCCGCCTTCATCATCCCAGCTGATCTTGCTGTCCAGGCCGACCGTCTGGTTGTCCTTACCGTTGACCAGTTTTCCGGCATCGTAGTTCCACTCCAGCTTCAGATCCTTGCTCACCAGCACGCAGTCGGTCTGGTTGACCTTGCCGTCCTCATCCGGCAGCAGATCCAGCTTGGAGCCGGAAGCGAGGTCGAGGTGGCCGATGTCGTCGCGCTGCTCTTCGGAGTGCACAGTGTTACTATGAACACGAACTTCCTGGCCGTTAGCGTCTGTATAGTAATAATAGCCGTTCCACCCCCAAGTCGATTTCCAATAGACCTCAATTTTGGAACCATCCGGTGCCTTGCTGAAGTATTTGAATTCACCCGTCTTTTCACCGGAGTAGTAGTTCTTCTTGGTCTCTTCGTAATCAGAACCCTTGTTGGCAACGTAAGTGGAGTTCTTGGCAATCCGCTCCTGCTCCTGCAGAGCCTTGATCAGCTCATCCTTGCTCATGTTATCGGGCGAGATGGCCTTGGTGAAATACTTGATGATATCTTCCTTTTTGGTGGTGGAATCGATCTTCGTTTCACCGATCCGGAGTTCCTCGCCGGGCTGAAGTTTGCTCTGGATCTCCTGGATCTGCTTCCACAGCTCGTCGTATGCCTTCTCAAGATCCTTATCGTCCTTGATGATGCCGGTGACACTGGAGGAGGTGTGTACATCCTTCCGGACGGTGAGGGTCTCGCTCAGGGTGCTGTAATCCACGGTGATGGTTTCGTCACCCTTCGTGAAGGTCGCGGTCTTGCCGTCGGCGTTCAGTCGGATGCTGTCAGCGGAAACACTGTATTGGCCTGCCAGTGCGGTCTGGATCTCATCAGGGGTCAGCGGAGCACCGGCCTGTTTGGTGAAGGTGTAGGTGGTCTTTACGCCGTTTTTGTCCTCGACCGTGCAGGTGTAGCCGTCATCGGTTTTGGTCACATTGCGGTAGATGTTTCCGTCCACCGTAATGGTGCCGGCGTTTTCGTCGATCGACCAGTTCTTGCCGCCGGGGATCACCAGCTTGTCGTTAAGATCCTTGGTGTCCGTCTTTGTGGATTCAGAAAGTGTGTCGATCGTCCATTCCACGCGCTTGATGCCGGAGAAGTCCATGCTGCCGATATCAATGCTGTAACCTTCCTGAAGCAGGGTAGCTTTGTCCTTGCCGGTCTTGTTCTGCAGCTCTTTCCAGGCGATCTCTTCCTTCTCCGCATCGGTGAGGGAAGCGGACGATTCCGTGATCGTGCAGGTACGGGTGATCTTGGTGCTGGTGCCGTCGGGCGAGGTCACGGTTTCTTCTTTTTTGTAGGTCGTGGTGCCCTTCTCCGGGTCTTTGCTGGCGATCGTCCAACCATCGAGAGAGGGAAGTTTACCGCTGCCGGGCTTGACGTAGGTGCCGTTGAGGGAACCGCTTTCGGTCCACGTATTCGAGCCGGTCACATAAGCGGTGCCGGTGATGACGTTGTCCGTAACATCCTTACGGGTCTCGGTGTCCTTGCTCGGATCAGAGCTGCCCGGCTGAGGCGCAGAAACCGTTGCACCGTCATAGCGGAGGGTGACAGTATGAACATTGCCGTCTGCATCGGTATAGCTGAGATTGAGCTGGCCTTTGCCGGTGGGATCGATCGTATTCAGCTGGTTCTTGAAATCCTCGCTGTCCACATTGATGCCGGTTTTCTTGGCGGCATCCGTCAGAGCGGCCTTGATGGCTTCCAGCTTGGCAGTTTCCTCGGCACTCTCGATGCTTTCCTGACCGCCTTCGACCTGGCCGGGGGTCTTGGTGACCTCGGTGACCTCCACGGTGTAACTCAAAGTCTTGCGGACGGCTTCCATCTGGTCAAGGTTCAGCTTTTCGCCCTTGTAGTAAACGCCGTTGTCATCGCCGGTGAAGCCCTCGCCCAGACGGTCGGCCAACTGCGCATGGGTGAGCGGCTTGGTGTTTTCCGTTTTCTTGACTTTATAGGTATATTCCTTGCCGTCCACGTTTTCCGTATAGACATACTCGCCGGTATCGTTGTTATAGTACTCGTCCTTGAGCATTTCGCCCAGCTTCTCCGAAGAAATCTCGATGACATCCGTCTTGGTCTCGTCGGTGTTCTTGGCAGTGATGCTTGGCAGTTCGATCTCAGTGGTCAGATCCTTATCATCAACATCCACAGTGCCCTTTTCTACCTTGAGCACCAGCGTGGTCTCGGTGGTGGTCTCGACCGTATTGCCGGTGATCTTGTAGTAGGTGACGCGGGTGACGGTGTTGCCGTTCTCGTCGGTAGAGGTCTCTTCCTTTTTCAGGGTATAGGTGGTGTTGCCCTCGTCGTCGGTCTTTTTCTCCAGGCCGTCCTCGGGGACATCCAGCAGCTTGGCGATATCCTCAGCGGCCATCTCCTTTTCCGCGTTCTCGGTCTTTTTCAGGGTCAGCTCCTTGGAATTGCCGTCCTTAGAATTCTCGACCTTGTCCACGGTGTAGTCGCCCAGCTTGGCATCCTTATCGGTTTTCCAGTCCGGACGCACATCCTTGCCAAGCTCGTCGTCGAGGTTGATCTCTTCGCCCTTCTTGGTGTCGGTGATGGTGGTGGAGGAATCGGCCTTGCCGGTGCCGGTGGTAGTGGTGGTCTCGGTGCCGGTGGTCTCGGTGGGGGTGGTGATGGTGGTGTTGCCGTCCTCGTCCTTGCCCACCACGGGGTCGCCCTTCTTCACCTCGGCGTCAGGGTCCACAACGGTGGTGCTGGAAGAGCTGTCGGGGGTCTCTTCCTTGGTGGCCTCGCCGATCTTGCCGTCCTCGCCGGTGGCTTCGTCCTTCTTGCTGTTGTCGATCACGTCACCCTTCAGGTGGGTGTCGCCCGGGGTCTCAGGTTCATCGGTCTCGCCGGGCTCTTCCGGCTTCTCAGCAGGTTTATAGTCGATGGTGATGTCATCGGTCTTGGTGCCGGGGCCGAACGCGGGGGCCTGATCATCTTTCTTGGCCTCTTCGTTCATCCGGGGGGGGTAAACTCCTCCTGCTCTCCGGCTTCCTCCTGCTTTTCCCCTTCCTCAGCGACGGGGGCGGGCGTGGAACTCTCGACTACAGGTTCGGCCTGCGGGGCAGCGTTATCCTCGACAGAGTCGGGGCCTTCCACAGCATGGGCAGCCATGGGCTGTGCAGCGACACAGGCGGTCAGGGCTACGGACATGGCAGCAAATTTCAGTTTTTTATTCGTCATGATTGATGGCTCCTTTCAAATGGTGTCAAGTCTTTTACGCATTACAACTGTCCCATAGGATGGACATATTTCGAGGCTTGCTATCCTGCTTCCTTTATACCATTTTCTGGTGCGGGTTGTCAAGAAAAAATGTGTAGAAACGCATGATTTGTGAAAATATTCCAAAGTCTGAATTGGATATTTTGCACAAATCACAAGAATTTGTTGCAGAAAAAAGAGAAACTGTTGCGGATGTGAAATGATGCGGTTGCGGTACTGGTGCAGAGTGTGCAGATTGTTGCGGAAAACCACTTTTTGAGGGACGGAATTTCTGGCAAAGAACCGGCTGGAATTTCTCCTGCCGCCCTGCTGCAGACGAAAAAAGGCCCCCGGAAACCTGCGTCTCCGGGGGCCTTGCCCTCTACCTTATATAGGGCAGTCGGCAATCACTGCTTCTGCTTCAGCTGGGCCAGGTAGCTGTCGGCGGCCACGGCGGCAGCGGTGAAGCTGTTGTTCTTCCACCAGTTGATGAGGGCGGCCACGGTGGTGATGCCGGCGGTGACCAGCTGCTCCACAGTGGTGCTCTCGATGGGCAGCACGGGCTTGCCCATTGCGCTCAGCACCTGATTGGTCAGGGCCAGCAGGAGCACAGCGGTGCGGGCCAGGGTAGCGGCGGAGATCTTGTTGCTCAGTTCCATAAATCAGTTCCTCTCTTTCATTCGTTCATGGTTCTCAAGGTCGGCGATGCGGTGGTTGGCCACCTTCATCTGCTCTTCCAGAATGGGCACGCGGCGGGCGAAATTGTTGTGCTCGCGCACCTCGCGGGTCAGTTCTTCCAGTTTGGTGTCGGTCACGGCCTGACTGCGGCTGTTGGCGATCAGCACCCCGATCAGGGTCACGGCACCGGCGATCAGGGCGGACAGGATGCTTTCCATTGGGTTCACCTCCTTCTTAACCTGTCCAGCGGCTTTTGGCGGGGCGGGTGTCCACATGGACCCAGCCCACAGCCCGTCCGGCCCGGGGCGGGTACCGGCCGATGCCGCCGGTGCCGGGCAGGCAGGTCTCTGCATAGGCGGCCAGCTGCTCCACCGGGATGCCCTGCACCCGGATGTCGGCAGCGCGCCCATACAGATGCTGGCTGTAGGCGGCCCCGCCCACGGATCTGTTGTGGGCGGCGGTGCGGTAGCCGCTGGTGATGACTACGGGGCGGCCGAAGTGGTCGCGGATCTTCTGCAGCAGGGCGGCAAGACTGCTGTCCACGAACACAGGGTCCGAGCCATCTTTGCAGGCAAACTCGGCCACGGTGAAGTTTGCGCTCAGCTTCCGGGTGCCGTCCCGCGTGCGGGACCAGGCTTCAAGCATCGGCTTCCACCTCCGCCAGCAGGGCTTTCACGGTGCTGCGCAGACGGGCGGGCACCTCGTCCAGCGTCTTGATACCCTTGCGGATCAGGGCTGCATAAATTTTCGCCATCAATTTTCCTCCTTTTCTTCGTACAGCTCGCACAGGGCCACCTGAAGATCGGTGACACTGCTCTCCACGGCGGTCACCTGCGTCAGCAGGTCGGCAAGGGTGGGGTAGTGGTAGCCGTCAATCCAGAGTTCCAAAGGGAACACTGTTTTGTATGGAGAAACAACATGAAGGATGCCGTTTGTTTGGAATGTGATTGTAAAATTGATGTCACAGTCATAAGTTGTCGTGCCACCGCGTGCAATGCTTTTTTCAGTGTTATTACCGTAGCTGTTGTACTTGCCTTTGGTAATGCATATCTTATCAACATTGCCTGGAATCTGAACATCCCAAGTTGTGAATTTGTTAGGAGACGTCACATGGGTGTTCCACACCAGTCGCGCCTCCGACTTGACCGCCACACTGGCCGCGATGGTGTCATACAGCGTCTTGCCGCTGAGGGTGCCGTCCGGGGCGATGTCCAGATAGTCGCCCACCTTCACGCCGCCCAGCTGGTCTGCCGTAGCAGGCGGCAGGCTGTAAGGCGTGCCGAACTTGGCGTCGGCCTCTTTCTGGCTGTACACCTCCTTTTTCTGGTATGTCTCCGCGCGGCTGTACACCTCCGTCTTTGCGTAGGTTTCCTCTTTGCCGTAGGCTCCCACATCCGCCGCCGTCAGGGCTGTGTCCTTTCCGGTGCCTCCGTGTTCCACGCCCAGCACGCCGGTCATCACATCCAGTGCCGTGGTGTCCTTGGTCTGCAGCGTCCGTGTGCTGCCGTCGCCCATGGTCAGGGTCATCACCTGCCCGTTCAGCTCGATGCGCTCCATATAGTCCGCACTGCCCGCTTCCAGCGCACCCACGTCCTCCGCCGTCAGGGTCACCACGCCGCCCTGGCCGTTCACGCTCTTCACCGGCCCGTCCGCCGGTGCCGTTTTCTCCGCCCGATCGGCTGCCGCCTCGGCCCGGGCTGCGCCGCTTTCTGCCGCTTTCTGTGCCGCCCCGGCCTGTCCGGCCGCCGTCACCGTTTCTGTCCGTGCCGCCTCGGCTCTCTTCGCATCCTTCGCGGCCGCACCTTCTCTGTCCCGCCCTTCCTGCGCGCTGGTCGCCGCACTGTTCGAGTACGCCAGCACCCGCGCCACAAAGGTCTCGTACTGCGTCGGGCTGATCTCCGCGTCGCCGTCGGTGGCAAGCGTCTCATAGCAGTCGTATCGTGCCGGCCGTGTCAGCGCCCGGAAGCCGTCCTCCCCCAGTGCCAGCAGCATCCAGCTGCCGCACCGCGACGCCGTGAACTCCTTGCCAACCGTGCAGCTGGCGTTTTCGTCCAGCAAAATGGGGGCAGGCAGGGTGCCGTCCTGCCGCTGGATGTGCAGCGTCACGCTCTTGCCCTGCCAGCTCTCCGGCAGGGTAAATTCCAGCCGCTCTACGTTCGCGCTGCTCTGCCCGCCCAGGTGCAGCACCTTCATCTCCGGGGCAAACTCCACCCCGCCGAATCGCTTTTCCACGATCCTTACCTGCATGGTCTTTTCCTCCTTCCGTTTTTCTCCCAGTCTACCGTCCCGCTGCCCCGCAAAAAACCGTGTACTTTTACAAAAGCACCCCGGCAGGTCTTGCCCGCCGGGGTGCTTTCTATTGGTGACAAAGCGTCACCGGATGGCTGCCACTTGGTTGGCACTTGGTTGGCATCTGGTCGTCACCGCAGCAGTGCATACGGGTCCTCTTCCGGTTCCGCCTGTGCCGCCTTCTCCGCCGCTTTTTCCCACTGTGCAAAGGTCTTTTCCGTGTACAGGGCGTTTCCGTCCGTGTCGGTCAGGGCCAGCAGCACGTCGGCCAGCTGCTGCTTGTCCGCATCGCTGCCCGCAAGGTAGTCCGGCTTTGCCAGCTTCGTGATTTCTTTCTTGATGTTTCCCGCGTCCTTTCCGGCCCGTACCAGCCGGTCGTACTCTTCCTGCACGTTCCCGGCGTTCCAGCTGTCCACCGCCTCGCTCAGGTCCGCGTACATGTCGCCCGCGTCGCCCTTCAGCAACGCATCTGCTTTAACATTGATAGCACCTTCGCTTCCCTTTCCGTCTCGGTTATCTCCTGTCACCATGTCAATAACTTTACTTCTCCTTTCTGCATCCTCCTTCACATTCTTCCGGATTCCCATCACGTCATACACATCACTGATGATTTCCTGTGTCAGCCTCACGCGGGTTTCATCGTCTCCCGCATTTCGTGCTTTTGCCGCAGCCTCCACTTTTTTGTCGTATTTTACCAGCCGCGTTTTCAGCTGCTTGTAGATTTCATCCTCCTTGCCCATGGCCACCAGTTTCTCCACCGCCGCCTGTGCCTCGTCCGCGTCGCCGCTGGCATAGGCATTGTACAGCCGGTCATACTGCCCGGTCGCGCTCTCCGGCAGGCTGTTGAAGCTAAATTTTCCGCCCTGCGCCACGTTCTGCGCATCGTCCCAGTACCCGCGCACTGCGTCCACCATCTTCCGGCCGTTGCCGTAGGGCACCCCCACGATTTCAAAGCCGTTTTCGATCAGGGCCATGCCCTTCTCCATCAGCTTCTTGTGGTGCTTTTCCAGCTCCGCCTCGTCCATCTCGCTGGTGTCCTTCTTCAGCTCCGCCGTAAACTTCACCACATCCGACGCCATGTCGTTTACCGCGCTGATGTTCGTGGCGCTGATCACGTCATAATCCTTGCCCTGGATGGCATTGTCGATCAGGCTGTACAGCTCGCTGCCAAACAGGAAGTTGCCCATTGTGCTCTCGGTGGACAGCGAGAAAAAGCGGCTCACCATGCTCTTCGGGGTCACGTCGCCGTTCTCGTCCTGCTCCCGGTCCCACCGGTGCAGCAGGAAGTCCGCGCCGATCTTCATCATGGCAAACACCGCCACCTGCGCCGCCTGGCTCAGGATGGCCCGGTCCCGCTGCTTTGTCGCCCGCTGCAGCTCTGCCTTGTTCGCGTCGCTGGCGTCCGCCTTGTACCGCGCCGCCTGCGCTTTCCAGTCGCCCACCGCGTCGATCAGGATGCCCGCATTCTGGAAGCGCTGGGTCGTGAACATCGTAAAGGTCTTTACCATCTCGTTCGGGTCTCGCTGGATGCCTGCCCGCTGCATCACGGTGTAGTTCGGCTGGGTCTGCTCGATCACCTTCTGGTAGGTGCGGTTCACGGCCTCCCAGTATGCCGGGCTGCCGGTCTCGCCCGCTCCCTCGAATTCCGCCGCGTGGTTCTTCACATAGGCCTTGCTACCCTCCCACAGGGCCGCCACCGTGATCTCGTCCATGCCGTTGATCCACCCGGTCAGCCATCCGGGCACCTTGTCCATGCCCTTCTGCACCAGCGTCTCCCGCTTGCCGATGCTCTGCAGCTCACCTTTTCCGGTCCCGCGCTGCCGCCACTGCAAAAGCACGTCTCCGTGCTCTGCAATTTCTGCTTCCAGCGCCGCCTTCTGCTTCGGCGACAGGTTTTTCACAAAGGGCACTACCGCCGCCATGGTGTCCCCGCCCAGCACGGCCGCCGCCGTCGGCAGGCTCGCCGCCTGTGCAATGGCCACGCCCGGGTTCATGGTCAGCACCGCCCCCGCGTAGTTGCCCCGCAGCGTGCTCAGCATCCGGCTCAGGCTGTTGGAGCGGTGCCGCTGGGTGGTCTGCAGGTCGGTCAGAAGATCGTCCAGGTAGTCCACGGCCTTCGTGCCCCACTGCTCCTTGATCACGCCGTTTTTCAGGGTCTTCACGCCGTCCCGCGTTTCCACGCCGGCGTTCAGGATCTTCTGCACGTCCCGGATGGGCGCGGCCAGTCCCGCATAGGCCGCCGTGTCCCGCAGGCTGCGCTGCACCACGCTTGAGCACTCTTCCAAAAGGATGGGCTTGCTGCTCTTCACACGGTTCTTCAAAAATCCCCGGCCCTCAATGGTCGCGTCCAGCTTCACGCCGTCGATCTCGGTCGCCAGTGCAGCCTTGTCCACCGCAATGGGGTAGTAGTTCTGCACGGTGGCCCGCTTGTAGCCCACCAGCTGCAGGCTCGTCTCGTTGATCAGATTCGTGGTGTAGTTTCCAAAAAACTCCTTCATGTCCGCGCACCACGCCCGGTCGTAGTCGGTCATGGCCGCTTCCACCCGGCCCACGATGCTGTCCGCTGTCGGCATGCCGTCCGCGTCGGTCAGCATGCCCAGCTGCACCAGCTGTCCCTTCTGGTAGGCCTGCTCCACGTCGCCCTTGCTGTACAGCTGCGCATCCGGCACCACCATGCCGCCGGTCATCAGGTGTTCCCGGCTGTCCTTGTTCTGCAGGTGCATGTACAAACTGCACAGCTGCGCATGGGTCAGCGGCACCGCGTTGTGGTCCGTGTCTCTCAGGCCCACGTCCACAAGGTCCGCACCCGGCCCGGCAAAGGCCTGCGCTTCCTTGGCGTGCTTTTCGCCCGTCACGTCCGCAAACAGCTTCTCTCCCTCGATGGTGATCTTCGTCTGCCGGTACTGGCCGTCGTTCAGCATCTGCCCGATCTTCTCCATCTGGCCGCCGTTCTTGTAGCCGCCCAGCATCCGCAGCACCCGCTCGGCCCCCAGCATGTCCAGGTTGTACTTGGTCAGCAGGTTCTGCAGCCCGTCCAGCGCCCCGCCGGGGTGGTTGCCCTTGCTCAGTGTCACCTCATCGGCTGCCTCGTCCGCGATCTTGCTCACCTCTTCAGCCTTCGCAAGGCTCACGGTCTTGTTCTCGTTCCGGATCACATGCAGCGTCGCGCTGGTGATGGCCTTCAGCATCCGCATCTGGTCCACCGTCATGGGCAGGTAGGTGCAGCTCTCGGTCTCCCGGATCCGCTTGCGCAGCCGCTCCTGCAAGGCCAGTGCCTTCTCGCTGTAGGGCAGCTCCTCAGCCTCGGCCAGCTTTGCCTGTAAGTCGGCCAGCTTTGCATCCTTCCACGCCGTCAGGTCGGTCTGCAGCGCCGTGATCAGCTTCGGCACCCCGGTCTGCTCCCACTCGGTGGTCATGGCCGTGGGGCTGCCCTTGCTGCCCATGCTCGCCTGGATGCTGTTCTGCAGCCGCGTCAGCTGGGCCACGGCCTTGTCGTTCAGCACGGTCATGTCGGCGATCTTTGCCACCTCCGCCGCCTGCTCGATCAGCCGCTTGCTCACATACTTGCCCTTGCTCGGCCGCAGCACCATCTGGTTCAGCGCCGCCGCATCCTGCCGGATGCCCCGCTTCAGCTCGTCCATCTTCCGGCCGTCCCGCGCTTTCTGCACCCGCTTCTCGGCCACCCGCTTCGCAATGGCGATCTCCTCATCCCGCTGCTGGCGTGCCACCTCGGCGGCCAGTGCGTTCCGCTGCGCCTGCTTCTGCTGCCAGGCCTCGGCCTTCCGCTGGTTTTCTTTCTCCCATTCCATGATCTCGTTTTCCTGCACGATCAGGCTGTACTCGGCCTTGTCCGCACGCCGCTGCTCGTCCCGCACCTGCCGGGCAAGGTCGGCGTTCTCGCCCCGCAGCTGCCGCACCTCCAGCCTTGCCTCGTCCCGCATCTGCTGCAGTTCGGTCCGCATCCGCTTGCGTTCGGCTTTCCATTCCCGCTCGTAGGTCTCCCGCAGCACGGTCAGCTTCTCGTTTAGATCGCCCACGTTGCTCACGTCCACGCCCAGCAGTTCCAGGTTCGCGTCCAGCTGCTTTTCCGCTTTCGCGTTCCGCTTCTGCAGCTCGCTCACCTGCTGCACCTCGGCGTTCCGGCCCGCTGTGCGCTGGTTCTCGGCCAGCCGCCGGTTGAATTCCCGGCTCTGCACCTTCTGCACGCCCCGCAGGCTCTTTTCCACCTCGGCCGCCCGCGCCGCGTCTCCGGCAGCCGCCTTCGCCGCTTCCAGGTTGTGCCGCTGGATGCCCTCAAAAATGGCCTGTGCGTCCGTCAGCTGCGGCAGCTGCATGATATCCCCGATGATCCTGCCCGCCAGCTCCACGCGGGCGTCCTCGTACTCGGCCTTGTCCGCAAAGCGGCTCATGGTCTTCGGCTTGATGGCGTCGTGCAGGTTCATCAGCACGTCCAGCCACTCGGTGCTCTCGAAGCTCAGACTGCCCGCCACACCGGCCTGCTCTGCGGCCTGCTTCCACAGCGCCTTGGCTCCATCGGTCACTCCGCCCACGGCGCGGTCATCGTTCACAAGGCTCTCATACTGCTCCGCCGGGTTGCCGTCCCGCACGCCTTCGGCCTGCCGCAGGGTCACGCCGTGGCGCCGTGCCTCGGCCACCGCCTCGCTCCAGCTTCCGTACCGCTTCACAAGCTCGGCCTTTGCCTGCCCGCTCTTGTTCACGGTGTACTCCAGCTTGTGCAGCTCCGGGTACTCGTCCCACAGTTCGCTGTTGCGGTACATTGCCCCGTCCTGGATCTCCCCTGCCAGCGTCTCGGCCAGCGCTTCGGCCTTGTTCATGTCCGCGCCGTCCGCCTTCAGGTAATTCACCAGCACTTCGGTCTCCTGCGCCAGCTTTGCCCGGTCCGCCTTGCTGCCGTTGGCCTTCAGCCAGCGCCCGGCCAGCTCGTCCACCGCGCTCCGGCTCACGTTCACGCCCTTTGTCAGCCCAAAAAACTGGCTCAGTGTGTCCAGCGCCGCCGCTTTCTCCGCGATCACCTGGCTTGCCTGCTGCTGCTCGTTCCGCTTCGCGTCCCGGCTCGCCTGTTCTGCCAGCTGGTAGCGGAATCTTGCCAACTCGCTTTCCTGTGCCAGCTCCCCGGTCCTGTAATAGTCCCGGATTTCCCGCACCACCTTGTCCGCATCCACACGCCCGCTGTATTCCTTGCTGGCGGCAACCCTGCCGTCTGCTGTGGAGATGTCCAGCGTGAACTGCCCGCGCTCGCCGCTCAGCTGCTCGGCCATTTTCCGGATCTGTTCCAGCTGCTGCGCCGTGGGGGCCGTGTCCGCCGAAATGTCCACGCCCGGTGCCTCGGCCATCACACGCACATTGCCGTCCAGCAAAAACTCATTCAGAGCTTCCGTGCCGTTCTTCACTTCCGCCGGGCCGAACACCTCCAGAATTTCCCGGTGGTCGGTGTCCCGGCTACGGTCATTCTGGGCAAAGTCCAGCATCTGGCCGTCCGGCAGAATGTACCCTGCCCGCCGGAATTCTTCCGTCACGCCGAACTGCTCCTTCGCCAACATCCGCCGGTACTCCGCATTGCCGCCGTACGCTTTGGCTCTGGCATTGTAGGCGTTCTGTGCATCCTTGGCCTGGGCGTCCTTCCGCTGCTGCAGACGCTCATTGGCTGCTTTCATCTGCTCCGTCAGGGCGCTGTCCCGCTCTTCCAGCGCGGCCAGGCGGCTGTTGTACTCCTTGCGCTTTGCAAGGTAGTCCTGGTATTCTGCGCTGTCCCGGTAGGCCTTGCCCTCTGCGGAAAAAACGCCCAGCGCCTTTTTCTTTGCCTCGATCCGCTGCACTTCGGCACTGTTCAGCCATGCACTGCGTTCTTCCTTCAGGGCACTGCGCTGCTTGGTCAGCTGCTGCTGTTCGGTGCGCAGCTTTGCCAGCTCATCCTGCTCCGCCAGCTGATAGCGCACATTTTTCTGCACAGCTGCATTGTTTTCCTTGCTTTTGGCAGAGGTTTGTGCTATAGTAGTGTCAGAAGATACTTCCTGAGCATCCGCAAGGGTGCTCCGCACAGCTTTCGGGAGCTGTGTGGGAGTATCTTCTTTTTTTGTCATATTTCCCTCAGTGTCAAACGTCACATAGCTTCCATCTGTCCAGCATACCTCATGAACATAGAAATTCTTCACGCCATTCTGCCGGGTGTATTCTCTTACAATCACGCCTTCATACAGCTTTGTTCCGTCAATTTCGACGGGCGCTGCAAAGACATAAGTATCATACCCTCGTCCCTGCCAGTTTTGCTCATACCCGATTTGCTTTCCTTTTTGAATTACTTCGGGGACTGCAGCAACCGCAACCTGTTTTGCTTTGCTGTTCCCATGCTGCACCGTTGCACGTGCACCGCTCTTTGTCAACTCCACCGTTCCGAAGTTTTCACGAATCACTTTGTTTCCTATAGAATCAAAGAATTCTTCAACATTGGAAATGTTTTCGTTTCGCGTTTTTCCGAAAGACACCTCTGTTCCTTCGATTGTCGCCACCGGTTTCATTTCTTCCAATTCGTCCAGATGGCCGTTCATCTGCTCCACCAGAGAATCTTTTCCCTCGTGCAGCTGGAACCGCACCCCCTGCGCCGCACCCTCACTCTTGAGGGCTGCGGCGTTTTCTTTTGCCGCCCGCAGGTTGTCCATGGCCTTTTCCGCGTGAGCAAAATATTCGTCCTGCAGCGCCCGCTTCTCGGCTTCCGCCAACCGCTGCGCTTTCAGGGCCGCCCGGTTCTCCGGGTCCTTCGCCAGCACTTCCTTAGCCCGGCTCACGATGTCGCTCAAAAGGTCCTTCACCGCATTCATCACCTTGCGGATGGTCCCCGCCTGGCCTGCGTTCTTCTCCGCCTGCCCGCGCTGGAACTCCACCCAGCGCTTGAAGCTCTCCTCGCTGTCAAAGATGCCGCGCCACGCATCGGCCACCATTTCCTCGGCCGCTTCGCCGTAGGTCAGGCCCTGCTGTGCGTAGTCGGAAAGTTTATTCCGGATCAGCTCGTCGATGTTCTCAAAGCCCTCGCTCTTGGCCAGATACTCCATCACATGCTGCTGCACCGCCTTTGCGCCCTCGGTGTCCAGCGCGTTATACCAGTGCCAGTCCTCGTGCAGCACGGTGCCGAACACGTCTCCCGCGCTGTCTGCAAAAAAGATCTGTCCGGCAGCCGTGTCCACATAGGCCTTCACCCGCTCGTCGCCTTCCAGCACCGCCTTCAGCACCGCATCGGTGTCGGTGCCCCGTGCATTCAGCTCGATCAGCTTCGTGGCCACCTCGTCTGCCGTGCGCATGGTGCCTTTGTACAGCACCCGTCCGCTGCCGCTCACGCTCTTTGCGCTCAGCGCACCGCCCGGTGTCCCGGTCTGCACGGCCCCGGCTTCCGCTTCACCCTTGCCCTGCAGCCACGCGATCTTCAGCGCCGCCGCGCCGCCGGGCTGTGCCAGCACATAGTCCGTGTTCACCGCAAGGCCGTTCATGCCCTTCGCCAGCTCCATAGCCTTGTCAAAGGTGGTCACGTCCTCCATCTGTCCCAGCCGGTACAGGCTGGAGGCCGCCGCCGCATACCGGCTCTCGTCCGCAATGCCCGTCGGCATGTTCCGGCTCAGCGTCTGTGCCGCGCCCTCACTTACCTTCCAGCGCAGCAGCTCCCGCTGTA